>OGJK01000164.1_pt1 | contig 74255 bp, 82 predicted proteins | sample 1571961 | NCBI WGS metagenome assembly OGJK01 (sample SAMEA2582120, study PRJEB24529) | metagenome | biome: Human gut stool | place: China | collected 2011 | reverse complement strand
ATAAGCCGCAAGACTTTGAAGAACTCGTTACAGAGGCGCAGGGTGGAACTGAGAACGTTGTGCCTGATGAAGATGTTCCTGACTTTATAGGTGAGGACGTTGACGAGCTTATCGCCAATTCCAACAGCGAGGAATACTTTGCGGATAAGGAAGAGGCAACAGAGGAAACACCTGATACAGAGGACACAGACGAGGCAGAGGACGTTCCAGTTGTAAGCTTTGATGATAAGCCGCAGGACTTTGAAGAAAGCATTACGGAAGAATTGAGCCGCCCTGAGAACAATGCTTCTCACCATACTCCTCTTGTATATGAACAGCCGAAGGCAGTTTTTGAAAACGCCACGGTAAATACAGTGGCAGAGCAGAGCAGATTTAACCCTGCAATGCTGACGGCACATATCACTGTGGCGGTAAGTCAGCTTATACGGCGCACAGGCTGTACGCACGTTTCCGTAGAACTTGCTTCGTTTCTGAAACAGAAGTATTCAGTCGGCGTGGTTTTCTCAGACAATGAAACATATCTGAACTTTGCAGATTATCTCAACGTTGAGTGCAGTATCAATGACGGCTTTAAGTATAACGGCGTTTCGTATTATTCTCCTGCTTGCCTGAGTATATCTCAGGGAAATCACGAGATAACCATTAAAGACTTTGGTATAGTTTCTGATGATGAACTGACAGAGTATGAAAAATGTCCGTATAAGCTTCTTGTAGCTGACTTTGGCTTTTGGAATGTTTCAGTTATAGAAAAGTATATCGTTGACAGTGCTATGTCATATGTGCCTCAAACGTATTTTCTCTTCAATCTCATTGGTGAGAACAGATTTACAGATAAAATACTTCCTTTGGCGCAGAAGGGATATAAGGTGTTCAGGTTGTCTGCATCGGAGAGTTGCTTTGAATACTCGGCGCATAATGCAGATGTGTACGGTAGAATTTTTAATCTTGCTGATGCACCACAGCCTAAGAAAAAGCAAGGCTTATTTAAAAGACGTAAGAATAATTAGCGTGATATATGTGTCACAATTGAAAGGAGAAAAAATGACAAACTGTGTTATCATAGATGTGGAGAAGCCCATAAGGTGTAGGGAGTGCGGTGAGATTATACGTTGGGAACGTTCGAGGACAAATCGAACTGTTGTATGTGGTTATGTGATGTCTATTCGCAGCTTGATAGATTGCGGTGAAGAAGTTGAAAATGGGTCGGAAAGCAAAATTCTTTCGGATAACGATGTTCAAAAGCTAACTCGGCTTTTGGGTGACAAATCAATACCGAAACATAGCGGAGAAGAAAGATTATCTCTCAGTTTTTCAGAGTACAAGTATCACTCAGTTTTGAAAACAAGAGCTTTTTGGGCTTTGCTTAGAACGATTTCCGTAATTATAGCATATGTTCTTTCCGCTGTGTTTTCAATGATTACAATTGGTAGAACATTACACGATGAAGCAACGGTTTTAAAGCTAAAATCGTTGCTGACATTGCCAAATCTATCTCTCGCATTTATAATTGCCCTTGTGCTTGGCTTACTCACGCTTATTCCCAAAAGAAAGAAACAACGGCTTGACTTGTCATTGGAGATAGACCATATGGACGAATGTCAACATTGCGGAAATAAGCAGAATGAGAAATTAAATATTCCTAGGCTTGCTCTTGAAACAGATAGTAGACTTTGTGAAATGCTTAAAAGCTTCAAAGCTTTTAAGGATAATAAGGCGGAGCTTAGTGGAGAAGATTTAGATTTTTTTTGCGATTGGTTTATGAAATACAATAAGTATGATGATGCTGAAAATGTTTCACATATAGTGGAAAAAATACGGAGTATTCAATACTTTGCCGAGCTTGGTAATACGCCAATACTTGTGGAAATCGGTAATGAAATATGTACCGAAAAGAGAAGAAGAAATATTTTAATATACGATAAGGTTTAATTATGGTGAACAAGACGTATCTGATAGAGGAGAGAAGAAAAATGGAAATGCAAGCAATAATAGAAGTTAGAAAGCCTGTAAGATGTGAGTCCTGCGGAGAAATTTTGGCGTGGGAACGTGTAAATTCACATCAAGTACAATATATGAGAGGAGCGATTGTAAACAATATATTATCGCTGCTTAGTGATACACGGTCAGCGTGGTGCAAATCTATGACTATGTTATCCGATGATGAACTGAATTGCATATATGAAATGTTGGACGAGGACACTTTGAGTGGAATAGAAAGAGTCATTTGCCGTGGAGAAGAAAAGCCTTTTTTGAGGTTTGAAAAAGTTGCATCAAGTAATGACAGCGGTATTAACAGAGGAGGGCTTCTTATTGCAATATCTCTTATATCTCTTTTGTGCTTTATCGTTTCGGCGTTCCAACTTTTTTTATCGGAATTTGATTTTGCGACATCAACAATAAATGTTTTGGCGCTGTTGCTGTCGGCATTTATATACATTTCATCACAAAATGCAAGACGTAAAATCAATTCTTTACACAACGAAGTAATTTTTAATCTTGTATCATATGCACATATGAAATGCTCTAACTGCGGTAACGTTTCAAACGAAAAAATTGAGGATAAAATTCTTTCATTTGAAATCAAGCCTTATGTTTTCGCTCGTTTCAACAAAGAGAAAAGGTTTGATGATAATATGGCTGAATTAACAGTCAACGATCTTAGCAAGCTTTCAGAGATTATAAGAAAAGGTGAAGGTGCTGAGTCTGAACGTTCCAAATACATGACAAGAAAAATCAAAGACTTTACGGAAGATATGACAGCTTATGATGCACAGACAGTTATGGAGATTTTTGATATGATCTAAGTGAATGTATGTAGCACAATTAGGAGCGATAAAATGAAAGGGGAGAATGACGAATGGACTTTGATATAACTACAGTGCTGATGGTGATAGTTGCCATAGGCGCAATATTTGCATTTGTTATAGTTGCGATTATGACGATAGAACTGTTTGAAAGGCACAAAAAGACAAAGGTGAAGGTTATGAGAAGGAAAAGCAGCAGTAACGGAAAGCGGACACATATAGCACAATCAGAAAGGAACTAAAATGCAGATAGGCTTGATAAACTCTTTGGAGTCGGTCGAAATAAGCTTTAATTCACTACGACCTCATTATGGAACAGGTGTTACTACAACAAGCGTAGGCGCATACGGCGAGAAGAAACATTCGTATAGAAATGGTGTTATGACAAGTCAGGGTGATATACTTGAAACTGTATGGGTAGCAGCCGTTGAACTTTTAGCTGCGAAAAATTGTGAAACAGCCTTGCTTGAAAAGCTTAAAGAGGCGCAGTTTTCAGGTTGTGCAAATCATACCGAGTATCTGATAACTAGAGAGGCGTGCAGGCTTTATGCTTACCAAATGTTTGATAATAAAGGGTGGGTCGAATACGTTAGATTTAATAAGCTTGTCCGACCGAACGTTTTGGCAAACGATAAGGACATTATAAAAGTTCTTCCGAAGTGCTGTAAAGAGTTGTGTGAGACAACGAAACAGATCATATCTGCTTCTTATGATGATAAGATACCGTGTCCGATATGCGGTAAAAGAACGGAATATATCGGAGCTTATGAATGATAAAAAGGGAGAGATACCATGAAGAACAGCGTTAAAAGAACAACAGCGGCTATACTGGCGGCAATGATGATAGGAACAGGAATATATGCTCCGATTGCCGATCACTATAACCTTTTTTCAGAAACCTCGATAACCGCAGAGGCGGCAAGTGTGGGGAAGGTGACAGGTCTCAAATCAAATACTTTGAGTAACAGCAAAATAAAGCTTAAATGGAAAAAGGTCAAGGGCGCAAGCGGCTATACCGTGTATATGCGTAAGAATGGAAAGTATAATAAGGTAGCTGATGCCAAAAGCACAACATACACCGTAAAGAAGCTTCCAAATGCCACAAGAGAGAATTTCAAGGTCAGAGCATATAAGAAGGTAAAGGGCAAAAAGATATATGGCTCTTATTCTTCCAATTGGAACACCGCCACAAACCCTCAGCCTTGCAAGGGCTTGAAAGTATCTTCTGTAAATTCAGACAGCGTAAAGCTTTCGTGGACGAAAATTGGCTGTACAAACTATCGTGTTTTCCAGTACATAGGCGGTGAGTGGAAGGAGATAGGCAAGACCACAGGAACGTCATATACCGTTAAGAAACTCACACCACAGACAGAGTATCGGTTTAAAATAAGGGCTTGCAAGAAGGACGATAAGAAGAAAAACTATAACCATTATGGTAAACATTCAAAAGTTGTTACTGTCACAACGAGCGTTGGAAAGGTAACAGGCGCACAGTCCAATACTCTGAATAACAGCGAGATAAGCTTATCGTGGAACAGTGTAAGCGGAGCTGACGGCTATTCAGTCGGAATGAGAAAGAACGGTGTGTATAACGAGGTCGCAGACGTAACAGAAACAACTGCGAAAGTTTCAGGTCTGCCAAATGCCACGAGAGAAAGCTTCAAAATCCGTGCTTATTCTATTGTAAACGGCTCAAAACAGTATGGTTATTGGTCTGATAGCTTGGCAACAGCTACAAACCCTCAGAGAGCAAAGGGGCTTAACGTATCGTCCGTAACTGAAAGCAGCATTACCCTTTCGTGGGATAAGATCGGCTGTAATGAGTATGTGATATATAAGGATAATGGTGATAACTGGGCTGAGGTAGGCAGGACAGCGAATACGCAGTATACAGTTGAAAATCTTAATGCTGAAACATCATATAACTTTAAAGTTCAGGCGGTCAAGATTGACGATGCAAAGGTTGAGCATTATGGTGAAGAAAGTGATGTTGTGACAGGCACTACAAGCAGAAGCGACAAAATCACGCAGGCAGATATTGATGCTATGAAGGCAGAACTTACAGCATATTCAAGAGAAAAAGCTGAGTATATCAAGGAACATTATACGGAGTTTTGGAAGTATGGAACAGATTTCAATACACTCGAAGAATTTTTTGAATTAAAAGAAGGAAGTGTAACTCCCGAAACTGCAAGTTATGATGCAGTATATACAGTACCATATACGCAAAGTAGTCTTTCTGACACAATAGAGGTTTATAAGAGCGAGTTGGACTATCTGTACAATAAATATGGCAACACTTATTATGTGGTGTATATTCAGGATTGCCCAAGTGGTAATAATGTAAATCCTAATCCTTGTTGGGCTGTTTACTTTCTATATTAAGAGTGGTATATACTACGAAGTAGGAGAAATTGTAAGCAATGAGAAATAAGACCTATCATGAAATGTATAATTTATTAACGCAGTCTATGTCATTAAATCACAAAATGATTGATAAAATAGAAGAACTCAGAGCTGAGAACGCTATTTTGTACAAGCAAATTGAGGAGTGCAGAGACACGTTAAGAACGTTGATATCAAAAGATGTTAAAAGCTTAAATGATAATAAGAGAGGAAAGTGATTAATATGAGAAATATGGTGAAGATAACAGCGGCGGTACTGGCTTTGACAATGCTTACATCTTGCGGTCAGCTTGATGATACATCTAAGGCAGAAACAAAGGCTACAAGTGCAACCGTTACAACAACTACGTTGGGAACGTGGAAGCCGTCTTTTGAAAATGCGACTACATTTACCACAACTACAACTGCTACAACTACAACCACGTCACAAACCACTACAACTAAGACTACTACAACGAAAAAGACAACTACCACAGTTCAGAACAACGATAATGGCGGCGTTGTGTATTATCCGTCACAGGATAATAATAATTATTACTATGAAGATAATCAACCTTCATATAACGAGAATAATGGTGATAATGGCTATTCTTATGAGCAGCCACAGCAGACAGAACAACAGACAACAACTACAAAGAAGGTAGAACAGCAGTCTAAGCCAAGTGGTAATAAAATCACACAGGCTGATATTGATGCTATGAAGGCAGAACTCACAGCATATTCAAGAGAAAAAGCGGAGTATATCAAGGCTCATTATACAGAGTTTTGGAAGTATGGAACAGATTTCAATACACTCGAAGAATTTTTTGAATTAAAAGAAGGAAGTGTAACTCCCGAAACTGCAAGTTATGATGCAGTATATACAGTACCATATACGCAAAGTAGTCTTTCTGACACAATAGAGGTTTATAAGAGCGAGTTGGACTATCTGTACAATAAATATGGCAACACTTATTATGTGGTGTATATCCAGAATTGTCCAAGTGGTAATAACGTAAATTCAAACCCTTGTTGGGCTATCTATTTTCTTTATTAATAGCAGACACATATGTCACAATTCAAACAAGATTTTGCCAGAAAGGATTGTTTAAAAATGGCTATTTCTAATCATATTGCTTCTTTGAATAATATTAATGATTGCAATAATTATGATTTAAAACCTTGCCCATTTTGCGGGAATAAAGCTGTAATTAAATCAAAACCAGATATATATGGTTTAAGATACTACGTTATGTGTGGTAAATGCGAAACTAAAACACATATTTTTGAAAAATGTGTAGATGCCGTTGAACTGTGGAATAAAAGAATAAGTGATAATTAAAGCAACGTAAAATTTTGACACATATTGCATCAAACGTGTTGACTTTTGCACATTTCAGGTGTATAATATAGGTAACTGTTAGAAGGGAAGAACGTCAGTGCAGGAAAAACCGCCATTCATAAATTTCAATTTGTTAATCTTTATGCTCTTTTCTTTTTGTTTTATAATTACTGAGCTTTTTTGTCGCTTTGATGACCATAATCACGTTAAGTATAGCAAAATTCTTATAATATGGTTTCTAGTAAAAGCTTTGATTTTGCTTATAAATGTTCCATATATAAAAGCAACTTATCATAAAATAGTTGAATACGTTAGTGGTGATAGAGCTGACTTAACCACTACCAAAGTCATACGCAATACATACCTAACGTATTGCATAGTGAGCGAAATGGCATTGCCAATATTTCTTATGTTCGCACTATAATCAAAGAGATAAGAAGAGTGTATGGTCTTGATGTAAACCCTAACCCTTGTTGGGCTGTGTATCTTCTTTACTAACAGCAGACACATATAGCACAATTTTACTCAAATGTGTTGACTTTTGCACATTTCAGGTGTATAATATAGGCAGCTTGTAGAAGAAAGAAGGTGAAAATAATGTCAATTTTTCTTTATTTTGTTCCCGGCATAATAGCGGCAGGAGGCGTGTTGGCTTATGATTATTTCAAACGTGTAGGCGTTGCAAAAGCTCTGCAAATCATGTCTATCATTTTATATATCATTGGTGGCATGATTATGCTTCCTCAAATCTCAGGTGCATATCAAGACTTTATGCGAATTATGAGCAGAGCAGATGAAGGCACAAGCGTAAGCTTAAAACCTTTTCTTGCTGTACTTTCATATGTTGTTATTGCAACCTTTTTATTGTTTGTAGCCGATAAAATCCAAAACAAACAGAATGAAAAAAAGAGTAATGATTGAGGCGAAAGTGGATATATGTGTTACACTTGAAAGGAGAAAAATGAAATCAACAGGAATAATCAGAAGAATAGACGAACTCGGAAGGCTTGTTATACCGAAAGAGATAAGAAGAGTGTATGGACTTGATACTGGCGTTGGTGTTGATATATACACTGACGGCGATATGGTTATTTTGGAAAAGCACAAAGAAACGTGCGCCTTTTGTAACGAGCATAGAGAAAAGTTTCACGATTTTAAGGGCGTGAAGATATGTAACGAATGTTACAATGAGCTGACAAAGAAATAAGGAACAAAGCCCCTCATTTGTATAAATAGGGGCTTTTTGAGTTAAGGGAGAGAATGAAATGCTTAATTATACGCCGCCGATCGGATTGACTAGGAAAAGAAAAAGACAGATAAAAAAAGCTCAGAAAAAGAATAGAAAGCCCTCAAAAATTTACTTCGCCGCCTATGTCGCTTTCTTCATAGGACTTCTTCTATATAAATACATTGGCTTTGTCGGACTTATAATGTTAGAAGCAGCCGTTATTGGTGCAGGCTTTTGGCTTAGTAGGAATGAGATACGCCTCAGAAAGAACACTGAAAAGGCAAGCGGTATGAAGGCTCTCGATATTATGTCAGATGCAGATTTTAAACTTGCGATTATAAATAAGTATTATAGTGATGATACTTATGAATGTCTCGATAAAGCAGAGGACTTTTACACGGACAGAGATATGAGCCACTTCGGAATGTATCACGATAAAGATAACGATAAAACATTTCTCCTTGCTTGCTTTCGCTCTCCTGAATATATTACCATACGCCAAATGGACGAAATACTTGATATGCGTAAACACTTTGAAACAGAAAGTGTTATGTTGTATACTAATGGCTATGTTGGTGACAGAGCAAGCGTACTTATGGACGAGAATATTAAGTACAAAGACAGAAAAGATTTACTGTATGAGTATACAAAGGAAGATGTGAAGAACGTGCAGGAGCTTATTGAGTTTAGCTATGTTAAGTCTTGCCCATACTGCGGCGGTCGCTTGACCTTAAAGCCAACGCCAATAGGGGAGTATTATTTCTGTACTTCTCCTTCTTGTAGATTTAAAGTCCGTAAAAGCACATTGCAGTAAAAAACGAACACGATTGGCTGATAGCCCATTGATAAGCAGAAAAACATATGATAAAATAAGAGGGGATAGTATTGACCGTAGTAATAGTTGAAAAGCAGAGCGTTGCAAAGAGAATAGCTAAAGCTCTTGGTGCAGGAAAGAAAGTGCCATATGTGTCACATTCAGATATCCATTATTGGGAAACCATTCTTAACGGTGACAATACCATGATTGCCTATGCAAAGGGAAGATTATATGAGCTTGCTCCTGCCGCTGCTTATGGCAGTGACTTCAATAAATGGAGCAGTAGAGCTTTTCCGTGTATTCCTCACCAATTTAAGTATACACCGCTGAAAGATAGTGAGAATAATATAGTTTCTGCCTATATTGAGTGCCTTGACGAAGCTTTGAGCAAGGCGGATAAAATCATATGTGCTACCGACAATGACGATAGCGGCGAGAACATTTTTTCTTACATATATATAAATTTGGGACGAGGCTTGCCTGTCTACAGAGCAATCATAAATAACCTTAATGAAAGCTCCATAAGGAGCGCATTTAACCTGAGAAATCTTCAAAGCATTGAGACTAGAGCTTCTATTATAAGAGCCGCAAGGTGCAAAGATAGCACCAACTGGCTATGGGGCATAAATCTCACAGTGCTTGCTACACAGGCGTATGGAAACAGAGAAAAAATAACCATAGGTACAGTGCAAACACCAACGCTTGCCGCTGTTGTTGACCTTGAAAGAGCTATCAAGGAGCATAAGAGTGAAAGCAGCTTTGCAATTAAAGCAGCTTTTGACAGAGTAAAAATTCCTGCGGTACTCAGTGAGCGTTTTTCGGATAAAGAAACCGCTGAGAGCATTGTGAATACACTTAATAATTCTGTTCCAACAGTCACAAACTATGAACAGACAACAGCCACAGAAAAGAAACCATTGCTATACAATACAACGGTTTTGCAGTCTGAGATTTGCAAAAAACTTAAAATCAAGCCCACAAAGGCGGCGGATATTCTTCAAACGCTGTATATGAAAAACCTTATAACATATCCACGAACAGAAATGCAGTTTTTGTTTGAGTCAGATAAGGTGCAAATTAAGAGGATAATTCAAGCGTTATTTGATATGCTATATAAATCGTGCGCCGTTTCATCGGAGAACTGGTGCGAATTTACCGACCGACATTTTAACAATAAGAAACTTGAAAATGAAGCTCACAGTGCGATCGTTCCACAAATGCCGATCTTTTCAGAGATAAAAAGATTGACAGAGCAGGAGCTTGCGGTGTATGATATGATTTGTAGATCGGTGTTGAGTTTGGTCTATGATGATGCAGTATACACGAAGATCAATATGACGATAACAGTCGGAGAGTATGGGTTTATAACCTCTGATAAGGCTTGTACACTTGCAGGGTGGAAAAGTCTTTTCGGAGAAAAGACTCGTATAAGCTATCTTGCACAGTACCAAAAGGGAAGTGTTCTCAAAGGCGTTTACGGCGTTGCTGAAATAAAATCAAAGCCGCCTGCAAGGTTTAACTACAGTACGCTTATGCTTTATATGGAACGTGCAGGAAAATATATAGAGAATGAAGAAATAGCGGTGTGGGGTCGCAAACATCGAGTTATGCTCGGTACAAACGATACACGCCCGATAATAATACAAAACCTGTTGGATAATGGGTACATTATGGTTAAGAATGAAACCATATACCCTACAGAAATGGGCGAGTACGTCATAAATAACTTTCCGATACAGGAGCTTAAAAAGCCTGACCTTGTGGCTGATATGGAGCGTAGGCTCTATAAAGTCCATAATGGAGAGGAAACACCTGATAAGTATATGTCAGACGTGATAAAGAAGCTTAAAGAGTGGTCTGTCATATTAAAAGGCGTACAGATAAAAGAATATGTTTCCGAAAAGGAAAGAAAATTCAACTGCCCGCTATGCGGAAGGCAGATGAAGAAAAGCCTTAACTCATGGTACTGCACAGGAAATTTTGATAAAACGTGCGATTTCATTATACCGTTAAATATAAAAAAGAAAAAGCTGACAGATAAGAATGTTTATGACCTTATCTCAAAAGGCAGAACAGAAGTCATTACAGGCTTTAGAGACGATGATGATGTTGAGTTCTCGTCAAGCTTGGCATATGATAAGTATAGGCGCACAATTAGCTTTCTTTATGATGATGAAAGCTATGTATGCCCTCTCTGCGGCGGCTTAGTTCGCAAGAGCAAGTATGCTTGGTACTGTACGAATAATGATAAGGGCTGTAAATTCAGAATTAAAACAATAATAGCGCAGAAGGCAATATCAGAGGCAGATGCTGTTGACCTTATGACCAAAGGAAAAACAGATGTGATAGAAGGTTTTGTGAGCAAAAAAGGCACAACGTTTTCTTGCAGGCTTGCATATAATCGAGCCACAAACAGAATAGATTTTGTGTACGGAAAGAGGAAAAAATAATGGAATTTAGACTTAGCAACAAGGCTGTTGAGTTGCTTAATAACCAACCATTAACGAAAACAAAGGCAATCAAAAATTGCATAAGCAAAGTTCGGACAGTGAGCAATGCTAAGATATTACCACCTTATATCGTAGACGAGCTTAAAAAACATATAGAAGAGTATAAGAGAAGCAGCGAACGTGTCAGGACAAAGTATTCCTGCGTAGGCGATGCCGAAGCTCAGGGTACTTATGATTTTGCAAAGCTCATAGCGGCGACATATAGAACGAGCATAAGCTCTTTCGTAGACTTTTGTATTGTGCGAGGTTTAACTGAGAATGAGAAAAAATTTTAAAATTGATCGGCATAGTTGGGATATGCTAAAGGAATTTTGCAAGGAAGAGGGCATAACACTTTCAGAAGGATTTGATATAGTCATTGAAAAAATCAAGGAAAGAGCATTAGAAGAAAAGAAGTACGTTGAAGCAAAAGAAATTCGTCCTCGTATAGATATGGACGATGATACTTTTTCTATTCTGTTTAGCGAGGCAAGAAGAAAAAGAATGTCAGCTAGTAAGCTCATTGAGCTGTACATTGATGATTATATCGGTCATAGACGTTATGAACAGCTTAGAAGTATTCTCGAGACTGAAAAGAACGAGATCGAAAAACTTAGAAATGTTGGGAAAGAATTGCATGAAAAGATGCTTGAAAAGGGTTGACAAACAAGCCGTAATGTGATATAATATAGTTGTCGAAAGACCAGATATATCACAGTGAGTCTGCTGTGTTCGGACATAAGTCAGCTATCCTTTTGGCTTCCAGCCGACAAAATAGACGTTTATAGCCTTGCCACTTTCGGCAAGGCTATTTTTATAAGGATAAAGGAGAAATATAATGAAAAGGGCTGAGATTACAGAGGGCAACTGTTACAGAATTTCACGTTCGGTGGATAGTATACCACTTTTAAAAAAGGAAATTAATGAAGGACGTTTCATTATGAATAAGGGCAGACCTTATGTTGTGGTTTTTAATTCACCTAATGATGATTTTATATGGGTAGCACCTCTTACTTCAAACGAGCAAAAATACAGAAGCTATATAAAGCTTGAAGAAGAAAAATATCATAATGCAAAAAGCTACATTATAACGAGTTGTGGTGATAAGAATAGTGCAATTTCTTTGAGCAATGCGTTTCCTGTTTTGCCTAAATACATAAAAGAGCCTTGCATACAAAATAAGCAAAAGTTATTTGTGAGCAAGTCCGTCCTTGAAAAGTCGCAAGACCTATTATCCGAAAAAATAAATATGTCAAATAAAGGGGTAAAAGCTTTTTGGAGTGATGTAAAAAAAATTCGTAAAGCGTTTCTGAATTTAGAATTTAAAAAGTTCAAAGACCTGTCACTGGAGGAACAGAAGAAAGTTGTATATCACTGTTATAATGAATATTTAGAAACGCTTGATACAGCACAGGAATACAAAAATGCTTTGCATAAAATCTATGCCTCTTTACAGCGAAGAGACGATGTTTTCTTTAATCCCTATACATTAGAGAAAAGAACGTATAAAATTATGAAAATGGGCTTACCTCTTGGAGAAATAAAAAAAGGAAAACCATTCTATAAACGCTTATCATCAAGAGAGGTTTACGTTATTTCCAAAGAGTTGGAGAAAAGGAAAGTGCAGTATAGTGCCGTTATCAGGCAGGACGGCGAAGGTCAGATCACGGTGCAGAGAAAAGACGGTAACACTCTTACACGCCTTATCAACACGAACAGAAATAATATCAGCGGAATAAACCGAAAACTAGAGCTTGACTCAAATAGCCCTGAGAAATATGTGCAGATAGCGTGCAAAATGGAAGATGCGTTGATGATATGCAGTAGGTTTGACGGATATGATGTTCCATACAACTGTTCTTTTTTTGAGGGCAAAACGGCGCAACTTACTGTAGAAAAGAAAAATTTAATAGAATTGCAACACGCAATGAAGAAGTTTGATGTGTTTGCTAAAATTCAGCCTATGCAACAGACGGCTTCACAGAATATGCAGTCTCTTACGTTGTGATTTTAAGGTATCAGAGGAACATTGTTTTTCTCTGATGCCTTTTTTATATATAGTGAAGGGTAATTGTGAGCGGACATATGTAGCACAATTCTTTAAAATCAATAGAAATTTTCATGTTTGCTATTGACAAATACAATATAATATGATATAATATATTTATAGACATAAGAAAAGGGGGGCGTTCTGTTTGAATAAAAAAGAGCTGTCGGAAATTAGAAAAAATTTCAATGACGATAACGGTGTATTTCATTTTGGCTATGTTGTTACTGCCATTGTAGATAACTCTGCGACTGTAAAATATTTTTCAAAGCAGTTATGGAGCGTTCTGAGTGAGGATAATAGTGAGATAATACTCGATACGCTCAAAAACGTGCTTAAAGGCAAATTAAGCGAAAAGGTCAGCGAATATCACTTTAACGAAAGTGCATATGAAGAGAATGGCGCACAATCATTTCTGTACGATATAGCCAAGGATAGATTTGTGAGCGATGAAAAGGCAAGGTCTTTAGTCGAAAGAATTGCTGAAAAAGTGTATATTGAAGGCAGTTATTCAATAATCTCAGCTCAATGCGCCTATGACTATAAGACCAAAGACAATGATATGCAGACATATGAGTTTATCGTAACGGCTCTGTGTCCGATAGATATGAACATTGACGAGCTTGTGTACGATGATAAAAATGGCATTGTTTCCAAAAAGGAAGATGCGGAAAAGGTGATACAGAAGGCAAGTCACGGCTTCCTGTTTCCAACGTTCTCAGATAGGACAACGGACGTAAACAGCGTTCTGTACTACTCTAAAAATGCCTCAAAGCCAAATGGAACGATCATTGTACAGCTTCTTGACTGCCCATTCTTTTTAAGTGCAAAGAATGAGCGAAAGACATTTAATGAGCTTATCGGGAGTGTGATAGGAGAAGATATTGATTACGATATGCTCGTGTCGATGAACAAGAAGTTAAAGCAGGATATGGCGTTTTCTGCAAACGATACAGAACAGCCTTTTATGAACGAAGGACGTATAGAGAAGCTATTTGAAGATATGGGCGTGTCTGAGGATCGTCTTAGCAGCTTGCCAAAAATGTATAAGCAGCTTGCAGGCGGCAATGTTTTCAGAACTGCAAACCTGTGTGATGATAAAACGATAATAGAGGGTGATGGCTTTAAGCTAACGTTGGACGGCGGCTACAGTGACATGATCGACATTGGCGTTCACAATGGTACTAATTGTATAGAAATACGATTGAACTCTTCATCGGTAAATATAAACGGAATTGATGTTCCCATAAAGTGAGGTAAAGGTGAAATGGTTAAACTTACTCGTTTGAAAGAATTTCTTTCGCTCAATGGTTTTGAAATGGAAAAGGTCAGCCGTGATGTTATTCCTTGCGACAAGACCAAAAAGGTAATAGACACATATAGGCTCACAAAAAACAATAAGGTTATGTATCTCCACGTTAAAATGTCAGGTGAGGCGCAATTTATTCTGACTGCAAAAATGCAAAACGGTGAAATGCAGCCTCTTATATCGGCGAAAGGTCAGAATGAGTTTATAGACGAAATGTACACGCTTATTTATTATAAGCTCGAAATATAGTGAAAGGGAAGTGGTAAAATGAGTATTCGTAAAGTAAACATCACGGATAACATCGTGGTATACGTTGTTTATGAGGACACTGAGGTGGTTTTTGTTGGTTATACAGAACTAGGTGTATTCGGGCTTGCGCAGAAAACAGAGGACTTCACGAAAGTTCAAATCATTACAGGCTTTAAAAATTCTGCCGAGGCAAAGTCCTATCAAGACCGCCTGATTATCAAGTACAATCCACTTTTTAACAATAGGCTTAACGGCTCTGTGACGTTCAGAACTCTGCTGAACATCTTCAAAAAGCAAAAGCCTCTTGACGTTCGCACTTATCGAAAGATAATAAGGGAACTAGGGATAGAACTGGTGGACTATCAGAATATCAAATACATCATCAATAATGAAGATATTTTCAAGCTGTGTGACTATATAGGTGACACCACGCCGATCACGGAGCTTGACCTTACAGAAGAATACGAGACATATAAGGAAGGAAATGATAAAAATGTTAGCACAGAAAACAGGTGACAGCTTCTTTGAGATAGATTTTTCACGCAAATGTTATGCGGCAAATCGTTCATCGGTCACGCTGTATAAAATCTGCGGTGAGAGCGGATATATCAATCTCGGCAAAGTCTTTCAGGGAACAATAATGGAGTGCAAGCAGTTCGTGTTTGATAATATCTCACACCTAGCCGACCCTGCTGAACACTATTTTGGCAATTATCCTGCACTTGTGCAACAATGCGGCTAGAACGCTTTGTACAGCGTTGCAATTTTAAACGACAAATTACACTATGATCGTTTCAAAATTGATTGTAACGCATTTTAGAGGGCATACAGCGCATATCACAATAAATCTTTTATATACTGTACAAGAGGAGTAACGTAACGAGCCTTGTGCAGTATATTTTTATACTGGCACTTTCATACGTTAAACATATCCATTTTATCATATTTAATGTTATGGACTTTTCCATTTGCCATTTTTGCATAAAATGCAGTCTCCATACGACTGCAAAAACGTCTAGCATATACATTCATTTGCTTCGCAAAATATTTATTTATGTTTATCTTTCTATAATAACGATCCGTAATAATTATGAAAATTACCTCTGCATTTTTTTATATATAAAAGTAATATTGTGAAAGCAGCTTTTTGTGCTTTACACTTTGTATAGGAAGCCTGATTTTTTTATAAAACAAAAGAAAAGAGACACATCTCAAACGAAATGTGTCTCTTTTCCCTCTTTTTTTGTGATGTTCTATTAATTGCACGATTTTTTTGCGAAAATATCTTGACAAAACAGCCAATTCGTGCTAAAATATTCTTATCGGAACAAGTCCGACAGCGTATCAAGGTGCTGGTAACACCGAGGTACGATTGGGAAGCAACCTTTTCACACTACCTTCCCTTGTCTTAAACATTATAGCATATTACGCAAGTTTTGTCAAGGCTTTTTGCATCAAAAAAGGTGTAAAGTTTTTCACGATAAATCTTGTATATAATAAATAAAGACAAGGTGTTTTGAGGTAAAGAGTGTAGCTTCCAGAGAGGTTATACTCTTTTTTTGATGTGTAAATTCCGAAAAAATATAAGTGACATGGAGATATTTGATATGAAAACTACTGAAAACACGTTGTTTGGTTTTGCAAAAATCAGCAAGGAAATTATTCTTAACCCGAAGTCAGGCTTTAGTTCTGCGATGATACACCTGTATATCATTATAAGCGAGTTTGCAAAACAGACTCTCAGAGACGGCACACCGTGGAATATATCATATAACCACGTCCGCAAAATCTTTTTGCAAGAGGGTCACAACAGCAAGCGCAGTTTCCGCACTGCTATGGAGCAGTTGAAAAAACGTGGTTACATATGGCAGTTTCGTATTCCTATCGGCAGTGAACGCAATAATATCAATAATTCGTGGAGATATGTGTATATCTGCAATGACAAGCCTGACACTACTTTTACGAAATGTGTTTCTTGTTCAAAAAACGGTCTTATACTTGTCAACGGCAGAGTTATGAGCGTTGCTAACTGCTCACAGCACGTTCAGGACGTGCAGAAGCATCTTATTGACTTTGCACAGCAGAATTTTGTAGTTAAAAGCACAAAAGAAACAACTGAAAGTGGTTATGTTGTAGATACAGAAACAGGCGAAGTTCTTTCAGAAAACACCGTAAATACGCCTGTTTTTGAGGAGAAGAAAACCATTTCTCACGAAATGCTCACAACTCTTGTTCGCAAGGTGAACTGGTTGCATATCACAGAAAAATACGGCATTAAGACAAGCGACACATATCAGAACATTGTGAAAAATCTCGCACAACAGCCTCAGATCAAGTGCAAGAACGCTGTTATATCCAATAATGATATTATAGACACTCTGCTTTCAAACCTCAGTACGGACTCACTCTGCTATGTAATAGATACTGTCAATAAAAATACAACTGTAAGTGCTGTGATGTGTTCATCAGAGTATTTGTTTAGTTGCGTATATAACAACCTCCAGCAGTACGCCTTTAAGCACAGTAAGCCTACTATGAGCGTTGAAGATGATCCTTACGGCATAGCAGATTACAGCCATTTGTTTGATAAATAGGGTATAATTATACGATTTTTGAAAAGCCTTTAAATATTGTCTAAATTCGCCTTGTACAAAAAGTCCAAAGATGTAGAATTTGACAAAAGCACGTCCTAAAACTTAGTAACGTGTTGACTTTTGTGCATTTCAGGTGTATAATTGTACTTGTAATAATGTTTATTTTTGTTCTTTTTCTGTGGGGGGTAAACACAGCATTTCATCAATACTCAAATCGAGGATAATGCACAGATTTCTGAGATATGTAATCGAAGGCAGCTTCTCTCCACGTTCTATTTCACCGAGGTAATATTCACTTATATCAGCTCGTTCGGAGAGTTCAGCCTGTGTCATATTCAATTCTTTTCTTTTATTGCGAATTATTTCGCCAAATTCCCATTTGTTTATTTCAGGAAAACAGGGATATGGTTTTAGCACTCTATGTTCCCTCCAATCTGAACAATATTATTATAACATTGGCTACTTGCCCATTGCATTGGCTGACAGCCAATATTTTTGGTGGATATTATCTTAAAAAGTGGACACATATGTCACATTTTTTTTGATAATATCCGCTTTTTGTATATATACGAATTTATAGTGAAAAATCATATGCTTTTGCATATTTTAGATAGATACACAAATACAACATTTTTAAAACAAAAGGAGCGATTTTATGAAAAATCGAAAAACGATGAAGTTACAAAAACGTGTTACCGCATTTTTCTTGACTATGTTGATGTTCTTTTCTTGCTTTGGCGAGGGCATAAGCACAGTTGTAGAAGCAGCAGAGGTATCGTCCACAGAGCATCATATCTATGGCTACGGTTATGACTTTTCAAACTCAGGTCTTAGAAAAGCCTATGATCCGACTACACAGAAAAATGATGATACTTCTTATCAATATAAGTGGTGTACTGGTTACTGGTACTACTTCACGAATGAGCGTGGAGAAATATGTTATTGCCTTGAACTGGGCGTAAAGCATTATGACTCCGTTAAGCAAATGGAATTAGATTTTAAGACTATTGAAAATAATGAGGTATACTCAAAATATTTTAATAGCACACAACGGGAATGGCTTAAATTTGCGACTGTGTATGGATATAAGGGTACAACACATTATGGTTATTCGTGGGAAGAAGAACTTATTGCAACACAGATGTTGGTTTGGTCTGTTTCTGCAAAGTATTATGATACAACAAAGAATGAACTTGGTGTTTCTGAGACGAAAATGCTCAATTGTCTAAGAGGCTCAAGCCTTAACAAGAGCCACATCAAAGATATTTGGCAGAAAATGAAGTCAAATATTAGAAATCATAGAGTAAGACCTTCAAAAACATCTGAACACGAAAATGAAATTTTAAGTTCTTCTGTACACAAATTGTCATATAATGCCAAGAATAACAAATGGGAAAAGACTATCAAGTTTGATAATTACCTAGATATGTTCTCTTTAAGTTCACTTTCAGGCGTAACAATGACAAAGAAGAATACCGATAGTAATTATAGAGACGATAGTCTTGTTATTTCAGCTTCAAAAGTGAGCAATTTTAAAAACAAAATAGTTAAGCTCACAAAATCTACATCAATGCAGGGCTTTAAAATTGATAAGTGTTCACCTCTCATTCTTATTGCAAAGGCTCAAAAAGCTACACAAATGAAGGTGTCTTATTACAATCAGGACGATCCAGTACACGCATACTTCGCATTAACCTCTGACACAGGTAACATTGAACTCCACAAGAAGTTCACAACAGGTCAAGGTCAGTCTTTGACAATGACCGATGCTTGGAGAAACGCCGTAGAGTTCAAGCTTAAATATACTTATGGCGGAAAAGATTATTACGTTATAGCAAGCGGAAGTAACGGCAACTATACATTCACTTCTGCAAACACCACAGACGCTTCAAAGGGTACAACCTTCAAGCTCGACAGCAACGGCAACATCAAGGTAAAGGACGTTCCGACAGGTAAATATGTCTCGAGCGAAGTTAAAGTACCTGACGGCTTTAAGCTTTCAGCAGACAACGAGATCGTTGTAAATTATAATCAGACCACAAAGCTTGACGTTACCAACAGACAGAACACCACTCAGGGCGCAAGCCTTTCAATGACGAAAGTTATTCAGGACGTAAACGGCAATACAAATTCTTACGGTCTTACAGATATTTATAACAATACAAAATTCATTGCAAGCGTGAAGCTTGACAACGGTAAAACAGTTTACTTCAAAAATTCTCGTTCAATATCAAGCGGTGTTTACCTCTATAGCGGCAACATCACAGACAGAGGAGAAAACGCTTGTCTTACAGAAAATATCGAGGAAGCTGAGAAGCTTACAGTCGGTACTTCAAGCTGCTATGGCGATATCATAATGGTATTCCCAACTGCAACAGGCAACACTGGAATGGTTGAAGTTACAAAGCAGAAAAACCCAGTAACACTTACAGAAGTTCAGTCAGGTTATGGCGTTGGTATCACAGGCTCGGATAAGGTATATCTTTTCCCTGACAAAGATGCACAGCTAAAAAATAGGGAAATTTCTTTGCAAATAAACATTAAAAAACTTGACTCTGAGACAAACGAATACGTTGCAGGCGCAGAGTATGCACTTTATGCAAGAGAAGATATCACAAACGTTTTTGGCACAAAGATCTATTCGGCAGGCGATGAAATTCAGACGATAACAACTACTACAAGCGGTGACGATCATTTTGACGTTGTTAGATGCGGCAAGTATTATGTCAAGGAAACAAAAGCTCCTGAAGGATATATAATAGACACTAAGGAATATGACGTTGAGCTTGACGGAGCGCATGAGGGCATTGCCAATGCCAATATTCCACAGCAGAGAACAGTCACATCTATCGAAACTCCTATGAAGGGTAAAATTCATATAAATAAGATAGATAGTGAGATAAATGCTGACAACGGCTACGCAGTAAGCGAAGAGTTTAAGGCAAGACTTAAAGACGTAACATTCACTCTCACACCTGATGAAAGCATAGGCGATTTTGAGATTGACGGCATTACATACAATCATAATAACCCTATCGTTCTGAAAACGAATGAGAAGGGCGAGGCTGATTTTGCAGAGTTCCCACTCGGTACATACGAGCTGAAAGAAACAGGCACAGCCGCAGGCTACTACTTTGAGGAAAACACAACAACAGTAACATTCACAAGTGACGATTTTGATAAGGACATTGGATATTCCTTCCGTGACCTGTCAATCGGTAATACACAGCATCACGTTATAGTTGAAGTCAACAAGAAGAATAATTATGACGAGAAGGTCGCAGGCGCAGAGTTCACTATCACAGCTAATAAGGACTATCCTGATTATAACCTGAACGCAGGAGACGAAATCTGCAAGATAATCACTGATGAAAACGGCTATGCAACAACACAGTCCGCAAGTGATGAAAGCGGCGTAAACGCAAAGCTCTATGAGGGCATTGAGTACAAGATAAAGGAAACAGCAGTTCCTACGAACTATGTTGCAACGAACTGGGAGCAGACATTTACCGTTGACATTAACCCTGACACTTCAATTCAGTATCAGAAGGTATCATTTGATGTTACAAACGATTGGCAGCAGGGAACGATAAAGGTCATTAAGGTAGATAATGATAACAACGAATACGCTCTCTCAGGCGCAGAATTTGGAATTTATGCTAATGACGATATAAAGATTTGGAACGATGAAGAAAGCCAGTATGACACATATGTCACAGGCGACCTCATTGAAACTGTAATCACAGGCGAGGACGGAAGCGCAGAAACAGTTAAGCGTTATCCAGTCGCACACAGCTTTACAATCAAAGAGCTTAAAGCTCCTTTTGGCTACAACAAGGCAGAAGATAGAATAGTCACAATGCCATATAATCAGACTGTTGTAAATTCTGAGACTACTGCGGTGATCGGTGACGATAGACAGCAGGGCAAAATCAGAGTATATAAGGTCGATAAGGACGATAACGAGAAGAAGCTTGCAGGCGCAGTATTCAACGTTGTAGCAAGCGAGGATATCATCGTTCACGGTGTTAAGCTTTATGATAAGGGCGCAGTAATTGAAACAATCACAACAGGCGAGGACGGAAGCGCAGACACTTCAAGCCTTTATACTGGTTTTAAGTACAACCTTGACGAAATAAAAGCTCCTGACGGATACATTCTTTCAGGTTCAAAGGAAATTTCTCTTGATTATGACAATCAGATCGAGTATGTAGAGGCTCAAACCTCTGTTGAAAACGCTCCAACGGAAGTAACAATTACAAAGAAGGACTTCTCAACTGGCGAACTTATTCCAAATTGCGGAATAGAGATACTTGACGAGAGCAAGAACGTCCTTGTTCAAGGCAGAACAGATGATAAGGGCGAAGTCACATTTAAGAGACTGCCAATGGGTAATTACTACTACAGAGAGTTTGATGCTCCAAAGGGTTATTACCTTGACACAACGCCGTATGCGTTTACAATCGGCGAGGACGGCATCTTTAAGGCAGAAATGACGAACAAGTTACAAGAGGTCATTCTTAACATATACAAGACTGACGGTGAAACAAAGAAGGCTCTTGCAGGCGCAGAGTTCAAAGTTTTTGATAAGAACGGCAACGAGCTTGGCAAGATCACAACAGACAAGAACGGACAGGCAACGACAAGAGATAAAATCAAGCTGTATGCAGGCATTGAGTACAACGTCAAGGAAACCAAAGCCCCTGACGGATATAGGGAGAGCAACTGGGAAAAGACATTCAGCAGTGATTATAACTGCTCTATTGAATACCATGAAGTAAATCTAAGTGTAGAGAATACTAAGATGAAGGGTAAGTTTGAGCTGTATAAGGTTGACTCAGTATCAGGAAATAAGCTTGCAGGCGCAGAGTATGAGATATTCGATGAAAGCGGAAAGTCCGTATTTAAGGGTACAACAAATTCAGACGGATATCTGACTTGTGAATTGCCACTTGGTAAGTACAGCTATAAGGAAACGAAAGCACCTGAAAATTATGTTCTTGACGAAAAGACTTATACGTTTGAGTTCACTGAGGACGGACAAGTATTTACAACAACTCAGAAGAACGAGTACGGCGGCGGTGTAACAGTATCACAGACCCCTGAGACACCAAATAGACAGGTCACAACGCAGGACACGCCAATCGCAAATACGGGAACAAGCAGAAATGCCGCCCCTTTTGCATTGGCAATGACATTGTGTGTAGCAACTGCTATAGTCTCAAAGAGAAAAAAGCAGACTAAGTAAGTCTTATCATTTTTAGAGCCTATCATTTTTGGTAGGCTCTTTTTTTTGAGGACATATATGTCACATTTCATTTGTACTATATGTGTCACAATTATACTCCTTTTTATATGAAAAATCAAATAATTATGCCTTTGCTATTGACTTATACCATTATTTATGATATAATGTTTACATAAGATAAGGGGGATTATGATGAAACGATTATTGAGTTTCCTAGCGGCACTTATGCTTATGGGTGCCACTCCGCTTGCGGCTTCTGCCACGGCAAAAGCGGATATGAATATTATAAAATCTGAACAGTTTACATCTACTGACAAAAATGAGTTGTATGATTTTGAGGAAGGTTTTACACAGAACGGTTATGAGTATCACCTTATTTCAAATACAACATCAATCATAAAAACTGATGATAATGCGAAGGTTCAGACAAAACAGCAGGAAGTTGTGACAAGCGATCTGTCAGAAAAGTCTTATGATTTTGATGATACCATAGAAACTGAGTGGGGTGGCAAAAAGTATACTGCGAAGCTTGTGAGTACCTATTATACTCAGTCCAGTATCGAGCAGAAACAAATCTATGCGGAAGGCTCGACTTCTTTTCCACACCAAACGAGTGAACCGATATTTCCCAACAAGGACTATTTTGACGTAAATAATGATTACACAGGTGGTACGCAGCGAGTGCAACTTTCTTTGCAGAGCGTTGATAAGACTGAGGAAGAATGGAGCGATGATGTGAGCTTTCCTATCGAGTTTTCGTCATATTCAGCTTCTTACTATGATTTTAACGGTGTGCGCCTTAATCATGATGATAAAAATTGTCCGCTTGACGGCAGGGGAGACCTTGTACTCGAATTTCTCGGCTTAGATAAGTCGAAATACAAGATAACCTCTGTTAAGTGGGCAGGCGAGGTCAATAAATCAAATGACACACGAAAAGCAGTAGCATACGGCAAGAGACTGACAAGCACATACACGGCGCATTATGCCGACTGGGTAACGATAACAGGCGGAGCAACATGGATCGGACACGGCGTATACGAGTACGAGATATCTTCTGAGGGAAAGCCAGTATACACGATACAGGCAACAGGCGTGTATCAGAGGGGGGCGCAGATAACTCAGACCACAACCACAACAACAACTGTCATGGTAGAAAGCAAGGTTGAAGAAACCTCATCGGTAGTGGAAAGAGCAAAATCGGCGAAAATATCGAAAGTTCCTGTAGCTGTTGAGATAGGTGGTACAACAGGTTTTGTAGCGATCATTGTCTGCTTAGGATTTGTGAATATCAATTCCATAGTGGTATATGATATGAAAGGCAACAGACTTTTTTCGAGAAAATGTAAGCGTTCTGTTGACCTTACGAAAGCCTACGCAGAAAAGCACGAGCGTGTACAAATTGTACTGAAAAGCGGCGCAAAGAAAAAGGTCAAAGGCTATGGCGGTCTTGTCTTTACAGCGAACGGCAGGCAATTGCAGATAGTTGAAAAAACAGAGAATGGATATATCGTTAAGCTGAGATATGTGGGAGATAATTAAAATTCACAATGAAAGCCTCGAAATGCTTACTTCGGGGCTTTTTTTCTTTGAGTGCTTTGTGAACTTTCGCAATATCATTGCTATATACTTTCTTATATTTTTCAGTATTTTAGATATTTTAGAAGCTTAAAAATAGCGTAAATGCGTACTTATATAACTTTTACTGTGACTTCAAGTGCGACTATTTGTGACTTGTAGTGCGAACTATTGTGACCTGTAGTGCGAACTATTGTGACCTGTGGTGCGAACTGCCTTTTAAAAGCGCAATATCGTTTCGTTAAGCTGTTATCATAGTAAGATATAAGTTTGTTATTGTGACCTCAAGTGCGATTTTCGAGACGATTTTCACATGGTAAGTTTTATAGTGACGATGCTTGACAACGGTCACAATAAATGCTATAATATGTGTATATCAAAAGATTTTAGGGGGCGAGGCTATGACGGAGCAAGAAGCAGAAGTAATGGATAGTCGAGGCTATTCAGTAGTTAAAGCAAATTCTATTATACAGAAGTCCAGATACAAACTAAGTATTGCAGAGCAAAAAACGATAGCATACATCTGTAGTATGATTAAACCCATAGAAGAAGGGGAGCAGTTTCAGCTTGAATATATTTTTAACATTCGGAAATATTGTTGGATATGCGGAATTAATTACGGAAGTGGAAAAAATTACAGTGATGTAAAGGCTATCCTTCAAAATTTGAGCGACAAGTCGATGTGGCTCAAACAGGGTGATGAAGAAATTCTCGTGCGTTGGCTTGCAAAGGTGAGGACAAATAAGCAGAAGGGAACAGTTCATATAAAGGTAGACGAAGATCTCGTACCTTATTTGTTCGGCTTAAAGCAGCAGTTTACACAGTATCAGCTTTTGGATATTCTTGCGATGAAATCAGCATATAGCATAAGAATTTATGAGTTATTGAAATCTTATGCAGGCTTTAAGAAAAAGGTCTTTGAACTTGATGATTTAAAGAAGAAGCTTATGGTTGAGGATATTTCAAGCTATAACCGCTTTCCTGATTTTCGGCGCAAGGTGCTTGATGTTGCAATCAATGAAATTAATAATTTAACAGCTTTGAATGTCAGCTATGAGCCAATATCAAAGGGAAGAAAGGTCATAAAGATCGAGTTTCATATGAACATGAAAAAGGCAAGCGAATATACAATTGCAATGGCAACGGCGGAGAATATGCTTGAAACGAAAATTTGATTAAAAGAGGGGTATATACAATGGCTAGGAGATACAGGAAAAGAAGCAAACGCAAGCAAGAAGAAAGTCTTGGTGAGCTTCTTGCAACAGCAACGGCGATCATAACCTTATTTGTTACAAAAGGAAACCTTGTGGCAACGCTGATTATGATGCTTATAGTTGGTGTGGGCGTACCACTTATCATTAAGGTCTACAAGCAGAATAAGAAAAAAGAACGATATCTTACAAGCGGTATGGCTGATATAGACCAAATGTCAGGAGAAGAATTTGAAGAGCTTTTGAAGTATCATTTTCAGGAGCAAGGGTATGAGGCACAGCTCACACCTAAGTCACACGATTATGGTGCAGATTTAGTATTAAAGAATGGATATGGTGAAACCATTGTCGTTCAGGCAAAGCGGTACGGAAGTTCCGTAGGAATAAAGGCGATACAAGAAGTGATAGGCGCAAGGTCTTATTACAACGCACAGAGAGCCATTGTATTCACTAATAACTATTTCAGCAACAGTGCTGAACAGCTTGCGGAAACGTCAGGAGTCGAGCTGTATGACCGCTCAGAGCTTACGCAGTTCATAGGCGGTAACGACATACGCTCATTCGTTTCGACGGCGTATACGCAAGCACAGCCGTCTCAGCAAGCGCAAGAGCCACAATCCTGTCCTTATTGTGGTGGAACGCTTGTTAAGCGGTATGGAAAGCATGGCGCATTTTGGGGCTGTAGCAACTTTCCGACTTGTCGATATACAAAGAACATATAATGAAAAAGCTCAGAAAAAAATTCTGAGCTTTTCCAAATTTCTATTGACTTTCCAAAAATTTAGTGTTATACTTATCTATATAGCTTATAAAAAATTGCCATTAAGAATTTTAAAGGCTTATTGCTTTTTATTATTATTATTTCCGAAATTATCAATTGTTCGGATCAATAATATTAAAAATATTATTGTTTGTATATCCATTATTTATCACGCTCCTTTATGTGGGGTACGGCTTATAAAGTCATAGACAAGTATGAGCCTAGTTATCGAGAGTAGCTTGTTGTATAGATAAGTACCAAATTAGGAAAGTCGATAGTCTACGCCCTTTAACCTAATATTAAGTAGTGCCACTTTTAAAACTATTTGCTGACAATATAATCGTTTAATGGTGCAAAAAAACAAGTTTTATTGTGAATAAATTGTAAACATTTTTAGGAGCGAGATTTACGCAGACTACAAATCAGTTTTCATTTTTTTGTACGGAATGTATTATTGAAATAACGATACACTTATACTCCTTAAACATATGAACCATATGAAAGATAGACGTTGAGAGAAAATCTTGCAACGTCTATTTTTTTAGAAAAGTGTTGACATTATGCGTAATATATGATATAATATATACAATCAAAACCACTCTTGCTTAAATAAGTATGAGTTATCTTATCGGGAAAAAGACTTGCAGAAATGTGAGTCTTTTTTTCGTGTGTGCTATATGTGTCACAATTGCACTTCATTATAGAAATAAATGTATTCACTTGACAAAATACATATATTATGATATAATCTATACATAGCAAATAAAAAGAAGGTAAATAACATAAGCAGATTTTAAACCATTTAAGGTGGAGGTAAACGTGGAAAGTATGAAGTTGATTACAATGAGAACATCGAAGAAGATGTTTAATGAGATAAGTTCCTATGTCTTATCTGCTGGCAAAACGCCCTCGATCGTTGTGGAAGAGGCATTGAAAAAGCTATTATCAGCAAAAAATGTGAACATATCTAGTGAAACCCTCAGAAGAAATAATGAGGGCGACGATATGCGTACAGAAACCTTTGGAGTATATATTCCAAATGACCTATTTGAAAAAGCTGACTTGTTGGCAAAGCAGGTAGGTGTGGCAAGAAGCAAGATACTATTACAGGCAATTGCAGATTTCTTTGATGATTTAAAAAAAAGTAAAAAGGAAAGTCAGAAGAAAAATATAGAGTCTTTGTATGAGGCTTTTAATATTTACAACTCTCTTGATGATGTAACTGCTATCCCCGATACTGACCCAGCACGAAAGAAAATCGTTGACCTTGGCACATATAGTAAGCTTGTTTATCAAAAGGTGTTCCACCGTTGTGAACAAACTGACAAGGATAACATTATCCTGACTTCTGATAAGCAGGAGCAATGGGCTGAGATAGATGAGGACGGTGTTGTGCAGAATATAAGCTGCTGCCCTTATTGCGGTCTTAACCTGAACGATCATAAAGGCACAATAGTTGTGCTTAAAGCAAATACTTCCGATGAACAGTGGCAAGCAGAGTTTGAAGGAGCTATGATGTAAGTGATAAAAATAAGAGTAGAGGGAGAGCCGAAAGAGGTTGAGAAATTTGTGCGCCTTTTAGAGAAAAAGGACGTTCGTGTATTGAGTGAGAGTGACGATTATAAAAACCGTAACTCTGTTTATGTGAGAAGATATTTAGACGTGGATATAAGCCGACAAGGGGGAGAATAAATGGAGAAGAAAAAAGTAGTGATACCAGTAATCATTTGCATATGCGTATCTGCACTTCTTTCGTTCCTTATAGCAAACGGCATACAAATAGCCATGTGCGACAGCCTATACTACAAATTGAAAACTCTTGAATATGAAAAACATAGACTTTGTTATGTTCTTGCCGATAATACATCTTATGAAAAACAGATAGACGAAACCAAAACAAGGTATATCCTGAGTATGGATATGTCTTTTTTGAAAGAGGCAAGTTCAGACGAAGAAACGATAAGAAAGCTTGACGATGTGGACGAGCAGATACATCAATTGGGCGATGATTATATCAATGCCTTTGAGGGAATATTCGGCACAAAGAAGTTGAAGTCAAGCGAATATTCTGATAAACGTGCTGTGTACAATGATTTACTGATTTTTAATGGCAGGGAAAAAGATGAATGAGATTATGATAAGCATTAAGCCTGAGTGGTGCAGAAAAATAATGACAGGGCAGAAAACGGCAGAAGTTAGACGGACAAAGCCAAAACTGAACACGCCTTTTAAATGCCTTATTTATTGCACGAAGGACGCTAAGTCAAATGAACTTTACAAGGGCAAGGTGGTAGCTGAGTTTATTTGCGATAAGATATTTAATATTGATGCAGGCAACAAGGCTGAGATAATCGAGAACTCCTGCCTCACCGAAGAACAGTTGGAAACGTATGGCGGAAAATATGCTTGGCATATCTCTTATTTAAAAAAATATGTTCCAGTATTGCCGCTTGAAACCTATTTTAAAAAAGCTCCGCAATCGTGGTGCTACATAAAAATGTGACATATGTGTCCACTTTTGAGCAAGTTTTGAACTTGCTCTTTCTTTTTGCACCGAAGCTTATAAAACGCTGCATAGCTATCACGATACAGCATTTGTATACAAAGAAATATGATGAAGGTGGTCGGGCATGAGGCTCATTTGTTGCTTAAAATTTTATATTTACTATTGACAAACGTACTATAATATGATATAATATATATATAAGATAACCTACTTTATTAAAGGAGTGCTGATTATGGGCAACGCATTAGTTGAATTTTATCCGACACCGAAAACTCTCATTGATAAAATGCTTGACGGAATAGATTTTAATACCGTGAAAACTGTATTAGAGCCAAGTGCAGGAAACGGAGCTATCGTTGAGGGCTTGTTGGAAAGAAGCAAACAATCATATCGTGGCGAGGAAATAGACATTGACGTAGTGGAGATAGAGCCTGATTTTCAGAAGATTTTAAAAGGCAAGGGATATAAGCTTGTGTATGATGATTTTCTGACTTTTGAGGCAGATAAGCACTATGACCTTATCATTATGAACCCACCATTTTCAAATGGTGATAAACACCTTTTGAAAGCGTTGGAAATGCAGGAGAATGGCGGCGAAGTGATCGCTGTTGTTAATGCTGAAACTATTCGCAATCCATTTAGTAATCGCCGCAAGGAACTTGTGAAGCTTCTTGAAGGATATAACGCTGAGATAAGCTATCTTCCTTCTGAGTTTACAAGTGCTGATCGCACAACAAATGTTGAGGTCGCAATGATTAAGGTTAAAGTGCCTTGTGTATATAAAAGTGATATTCTGAAAAATCTTGAACGTTCAGAACTGGAGCAAGAGGACAGAAACTTTGAGCCAACTGACGTTGCAAGCGGTAATTACTTTCAAAATCTCATTGACTCATACAATCTTGAAGTTGCCGCAGGCAAGAAACTTATAACCGAATACTTCGCTCTAAAGCCTAGATTTTCAAGCAGTTTTAAAAAAGACTCTTACCAAAGAGATATCATAAAGCTTGAAGTCAATGAACATTCATATAAAGAGAATTACGGTGAAATGATTAACCGTTTCATTTATTCAATGAGATATAAGTATTGGAACGCTTTGTTCCATTCTGACGAGTTTATGAAGCTGTTCACAAGCAAGCTTAGACAAGACTTTATGTCAAAACTTTCTGAAATGAAATACTATGATTTTAACCTTTTCAATGTTCTCCAAATGAGAATAGAGCTATCAAGACATTTGCTTTCTGCTCTCGAGGACAACATCTTGCAGTGCTTTGAAGAGTTTAGTACGAAATATTCGTGGTATTCTGAGTGTGCTAACAATATTCACTATTATAACGGTTGGGCGCATAACAAGGCGCACTATGTAAACAAAAAGGTTATCATACCGCTTTCGGCGTGGAATGATATTTTTAAGAGATTTTCTTATTACAGAGTGGAAGAAAAGCTCAAAGATATCGAAAGGGTCTTTGAGTATCTTGACGGCAGCGACCGCATTAATTATCACGATCTTTCTTCGATACTCAAAGTGGCTGAAAACATGGGAGAAAGTCGAAATATTGAGCTGAAATATTTCAATGTTTCATTCTACAAAAAAGGAACTTGTCATATTGAGTTTACTGACGAAAAACTTCTGAAAAAATTCAACATTTACGCAGGCAGACAGAAAAACTGGTTGCCGCCACATTACGGTAAGAAGGCGTACAATGAAATGACCGATGATGAAAAAGCCGTCATTGATGAATTTGAGGGAGAACAGGCATATGAAGAGGTGTATGAACATTCAGAACAGTATCTTATTGAGAATAATGAACTTTTGAAACTTTGTGGATAGGGGCGAAAAACATGAGCAGAATGACAAAGAAACAGCGTGAAGAATTAAGAAAAAAAGAAATCGAACGTAAAAGAGAAAACTTAAAAAGGACGTATAATGCTTATCTTTTATATCACCGTTATAAAAATATAACGTGGATAGCAGAAAATGATATTCGCAGAAAGAGTGCAAAAATCATTGTAAATAATTATTTTTTCACAGTGTTTAGTGGAATTGAGCATCGTTGTAAAGAAAAGCCAACGGGATATAAAATATGGTGCAATACGATAGCGAGCTTTGGAGATAATGAATACTGGGTGTTGAGTAAACCGCAATGCGTTCAGGGTCATTTTATAGAAACGTGTCCTTTTTGCGGCGCAGATTTAAAACACCGAAATGGAAGTGTTGTTCTCATTAAGACGAAGAGAAGCGAAGAAGAATGGCAAAGAGCTTTTGACCGTTCGTTGTGATATTATGTATCATCGAAGCAGAGTTGAGAAGCTATTCAAAGTAAAGGAGAAATAATATGGACGTATCAAAAATCAGCATGGAGAAAATCGAAATTGCAGTTAAAGATTTTAATCAGGAAGTATATTGGCGGAACGAAAATATAAAGAAATATGGAGAACCGTTCGGTATGTTTATAAAAATAGTTTATGACAAAGAGATAAACGACCTGTATGTTTCTTTTATCACGCACGAACTTTGCGAGTTATATTTCGGAAAAGATGACCGATATGTTGACCTAACAGAAAATATGGAACGAAAGGTAACAGTTGAAGAAATTACAAAAGCCTTGACGAACATCTAAAAATAACCCAAAATGCTTACGAATGGCGGTGCTGAGAAATCAGTGCCGCCATTCGTGCTATATGTGTCACAATTGTTCCTTTCCGAGTGTCAAACGCCTCACGCCTAACTGCTATAACATTTGCAAATATACGGCTTATGGTGAATGTGGTCGGGGCAGACCCATAATATAAATTCTCATTTTGCTATTGACAAAACGCATATAATATGATATAATATATTTATAAGATAATTCGTAATTAATTTTAGTGAGGAGTGGTTTTATGCCAACAGCAACAGCATTTGACTGGACTGGAAATCAAACGTCTATATTTTCCACGCTTGCCGCAAGTAATCATTCAAAGACCGAGAGGCAGGCTGATGATTACTATGCTACCGACCCGATAGCGGTTGAAAAGCTATTGGAAAAAGAACATTTCAACCATTATGTGTGGGAGTGCGCCGCAGGCGGTCTGCATATCTCTAATGTGTTGACTGCTCACGGATATAAGGTAAGAAATTCTGACATAACAAGTCGAGGAAACAGGAGCATAGAAGAGCTTGACTTCTTCAAAGCCGAGAAGGATAAAATGTCACCTGATATTATTACAAACCCACCATACAAGTATGCAAGCGAGTTTGTTGAACACGCTTTGGATATTTCAATGGATAGTGTTAAGGTTGCTATGTTCTTAAAAATTCAGTTTTTGGAGAGCAAAAAAAGGCGAGAACTGTTCAAAAAATATCCACCTAAGAAAATCTATGTTTTTACAAATCGAATGAACTGCGGTAAAAACGGCGTGTTTGGCAAAGAAAGTTCGGCGGTGTGCTATGCGTGGTTCATTTGGGAAAAGGGATATACAGGACTTCCGAATGTGGATTGGATAGATTAGAATGTAAGAGAGCTGACATTTCGGCTCTCTTTTTTTGTGAGCTACATATGGCGCAGAGAGGCATACAAAACGTCTCACGTCTATCACGATACAGCTTTTATATATACAAGCCGTATGGTGATAGTGGTCGGAAATGCAGAGCCGAGAAAAAATATTCATTTATCTATTGACAAACATACTATAATATGATATAATATATGTGTAAGATAACTTGAACTTAAAGGAGCGTTGAGTATGGAAGAGAAAGAATATCTTACCAAAGAGAAAATTTTTGCTATGATTGAGAGAGGCATGAAAAAAGTTGACTTTCAAGAGCAGATAGGTTTTTTCTACAGCGAACAAGGCTACATCTATAAGTCTGATAAGAGCTTTGAAGAGCTGAAAGACGATGAAGTCTGTTACATACCTGAGTATTATGCTGAGGTCAATGACGAGGGTTTGCTTGAAGATGTTGATATTTATACGAAAACTGATTTTATGGAAATCTGCGGAAATATCAAATGGCAGGCTTCTGCGTTGTATGAGTGCGTGGATTGGCAGCACCCTGAAACCCTTTATGATGAAACAGACTGGGAAGAAGAAGCAGAATACTATGTGGAAAGTGCAATGTAATGTAGATTAAAGGAGAGTTAAAGTTATGAGCTATGATATCGTATTTCAGAGAGCGTTTGTAAGAGTTAATGAAAAGGAATGTATACCTATGGTGCTTATGGGTTGCAATAATCTGACGGAGCTTTGCTATGACCGTAATGGCAGACCATATGAAAGACGTGTGAGAAACTGGGGAACGTTGCACTATGTAAAATCGCCTGACGATAAGTACGATGCGTGCGTGACAGAGGAAGCGTTCTGCAAGGCTATTCCTGACGTTGAACACGAGTTCTTTCTGTTCAATAGCAGATTTCTGTTCAAGAAAAATATGAGAGCTTTTATAAGAAACGGCTTCAAACAGGCTTATACGGCAGAGGACTTTTCAATTTCAGGCAACAATCTGAGGTTAGAAGTGATAGAATACAAAAAAGATAAGAACTATACTCAAAATCTCATTTATGGGAAAGTGGTTGAAACAACCGCAGATTTGCAAAAAGCCGTAGAGGAAGCAAGAGACGTGATGAAAGAGTACAACGGCGGAGAAATGCTCGTTATGGACGTTACAACATTTTATGATGAACAGGTAAGTAGGTGGAGTGCGTGATGAAGCCGATAGCAATGCTTGATATATCAGAGCAGGGCAGAATAAAAATAGTGGATAGCAATGGCGAATATGTGACATATGTGTCCACTATGGATATGAGTAAGGAAGAAGTTCTCTCGTTTTTCAAAGATTTTCACAAGGCAATTAAGTCTGATAAAGATATGTGCAAATTTTTGAAAAACATAAGTGGCGATATCGTAGAGATTTCCCCTTACGGAGATTATGTTAAGCTTTGTGAAAAGTATGGTGCTGAGTATGTGAATGTTATCGGCTCATACTGTTTGAGAATGTCAGAATAGGAGATAAAAATGCCAAATAGTATTGCAACGTTGTGTTGGAATTGCAAACACGCCGTTCCAAAAATCAACAGGGAAACAGGTGGCTACATTACAGGGTGTGATTGGTCAATACGCCGTAAGCCTATACTGGGTTGGGAAACGTGCTGTCATAGAACGTATGCAGGCACGAACGGTATACTTGAAACATACACTGTTACATTTTGCCCGAAGTTTAAAGAGGGATAAGATATAAGAGGACTGAACATCGGTCCTCTTATATCTTTTTTTGTGACACATATAGCACAGCAGCTAGATGTGAAAATTATAAAACGCCTCACGCCTAGCTGCTATGGCGTTTGTATATAAGGCTCATAGTGATAGTGGTCGAGGGAAGTGATATTTATAGCACAAATATTTTCTGAGAAATTTGCAAAACACTATTGACAAACGTTTTATAATATGATATAATATATACATAAGGATAAAAGGAGTTGAGCGTTATGACAATCAAGGTTAAAATCTATGATAAGGTCAAGTACGATCCGACAAGCAGAAAGACGGCAGAAACCATTTTGGAAAATGTAAAAGGTTTTGAAATGAGAGAACTTTCGGACGAAGAAGTTCGCCAAAATGGTTTTGACGAGTTTGATGAAAACAAGGAGTACGTCAAGCTTACTTTTGACAATGGAGACGTGGCAACATACAGAAGCTCTCACGCAGACTTCTTTAAGATTGATTAATTGAAAGGATTGATTAAAATGACAGGAACAACAGCAAAGATAATCACCCCACAGGCAACGATCATTAATGCAAAAGCAATAAGCACAATCGCAGAAATGATTGAGCAGTCGAAAAGAATGTCACTTCTTTGTAGTGATGATAGAACGGAAAATATGTGGGTCGATGATGAACTCGTACTGCACTACACAACAGAGGGTGAAGAAAAGCAAACTATAATGTCACGTTGGTCGCTTTCTCAGCTCTGCACTAAAATCGGCATACCAGTCAAGTATGTGTACAAGTGCATTGATGAACAGCACGTCAAGCTTGCTCAGACCAATATAAACGAGTGGCTGACGGAGTTTAATAATAGCAGGGCAGGCGCAGTTATCAGAAAATGCTACTCTGAAAACACAGAGTATAGCAGGGGAATAGTTTCGGAAAGATATTCACTTTATGATAACTCGCAAATTTTGACGGCGATAAACAAGTCTGTTGATTTTGATAACTATGATATCAGAGGACAAATATTGACCCCTGAAAGGTTTCATTTAAGATGGACTAACAAAAAGAAGCTCAATGTAAAAGACGTCGGCGATCTGTTTTCGGGTATAATGATAGACAATTCAGAGGTAGGACAGGGAGCGTTGAAAATAACCTTTATGATGTACCGTTTGCAATGTACGAATGGAATGGTTATGAACACACAGGCACCGCTTGTATACTGCAAGCACTATGGCGGTACAATAGAAAAGTTTTCGGAAAGACTTCACACGCTTCCAAGACTGTTGGGCGAGACAGAGGAGTATATGACTACACTCATAGATAGAAATATAAAAAAGAAAATGAGCAAGGAAGAGGTTGAGGAGTGCTTTAGAAAAATAAAGAAAGCACTTAAAATGTCAGATGACGGAATTGAAAAGCTCGGCATACTGAGAGAAATCTATGCGGACGAAATGGGCGAGAACAGCTTTGCAATTGTGAACGCCTTGACCGACTACAGCAAGGACTTTTCAATTGACAGGCGCATAGAGATAGAGACATATGCAGGCAAGCTCTTTAAAGCTGCTTAAAGAATAGGACGTGTCATTGTGGCACGTCCTATTCTTTTTTGCGCTCTGCCGCATACAAAACGCTTAACAGCTATCACGAGACTGCCTATATATATAAAGGGGATTATGGCGATAGTGGTCGGCGTGACACATATAGCACAAAATTAAAAAAATTTTTTGAGAAATTCGCAAAATACTATTGACAAATGCACTATAATATGATATAATGTATACATACTGATAAGATGATTAATACTTCTTGAAAGGGGTTTTGAAAATGGCAAAATTTTTAGTAGCATACAACAAAAAAGGTGGTGTTGGTAAGAGTACCACTTGCATTAATCTTGCGTTTAACCTTGCTGTTCTGAGGGGCAAAAAAACACTTCTGATTGACATTGATAATCAGGGCGACAGCTCACGTTTTCTTGACAACGTGGACGAGGACAAGAACCTGTATAATGTGCTTAACGGCAAGTATGAGATAGAGGACGTTATAAAGAACACACGTTATGAAAATCTTGATTGTGTGACGTTCGGCAAGGTTGAGTATCTTAATACAGACGTAAACAACATTGAGGAAAGGCTGATGAAGCCGTGGAATGTACTTGATGAAAGATACGATTTTATCATCATCGACTTGCCCCCTGCTATAAGCTCACTTAACAGAGCTATATTTGCTATGACGGACGGCATTATCGTTCCTGTTGATTTATCAGAATACAGCCTGAACGGTTTAGAAGCCGTTGTGGGAGAGGTCAAGAAGTACGGTGGAAAAATTGAGGGAATACTCATTACAAAGTACAAGAAGAAAAATGCACTTCACACAAAGCTTGCAGGATTAATAAAATCATCGGGAATGGGAAAGGTTTTTGAGTTCGTTCCTGAGAGCAACGCTATTCAGAACTCACCAAGCTATGGCGTAACGGTATATGAGTATTTCAAGCGTGCAAACGCAGTTTATGAAAAGCTCACAGACGAAATTATTTAATATAAAAAAGGAGATTTTGAAAATGGGAAGATTTAATACCGACAGACTTGAAAGCAAGGTAAACAACATCAAGACGGCAAACGAACAGTTTGAGAAAATCAACATCAATGACATTATCGACTGCTCAGACAATCATTTTCCGCTGACGGAAATTGAAGAACTTGCATACGATATCGCCGAAAGAGGTCTTGACGATAACCTTGTTGTTGGACGTTGCAACAAGGAAGTTGCTGAACATTACGGCGTGAAAGAAGGGCAGTATCTTCTTATCAGCGGTCACAGACGTAAAACAGCTATTATGTACGCAAATGAGCATATTGACAACTTCAATATGCAGGAGATTATGTGCAAAATAAAGCCGTTCAATTCTGTTGCAAATGCCAAGTATCAGCTCAATATGGCGAATTTGCAGAGCCGTAGACTGACAAGCAGTGACCTTATGAGAGCCTTTACAGAACTGAAAAATCTGTTGCCTGACCTTGAAAAAGAGGGTATGAAGATATCAGGCAGAACGAGAGATTTTATTGCAAAGACTTTGAACATTTCTTCTGCGCAGGTCGGCAAAATGGAGAACGTGTATAATAATGCTGTTGACGAAGTAAAGACAGAAGTCGAGCAGGGAACGCTTTCTATCAACGCCGCAAATGTTATCGCAAGACTTGATGATAACGAACAGAAGGATATCATCAACAACTATTCTGAAACAGACCGCTATGATGAAGCGAAAAAAAGGGTAGAGGAGATAAGAGCAAGGAAAGAAGCTGAGACAACAGCCGAGCCTGACGAGCCGATTGAAGAAGAGCCTGATAACGTTCCAAATGCAACACCGAACATCACAGTTGCAACAAGAAATGACGTTGAAAAGGCTGTCACAGTTGAGAAGAACACCGAAACAGAAAACTCAATGATATGGGATAACGAGCTTGTACTTAAATCTGTTGATTATGTGTTCAACAAATTTTCGCTGAACGTTTCAGAAGAAACGAGAAATCAGCTCAAAGGCATTGAAATGATGTTGAAATCAATGCTCAAAAAGACGGCAGAACAGGCAAGAGAATTTATCGGCGAATGAAAAGCAAGAGAGTTCCAAAAAGGAACTCTCTTTTTTGCTCTTTTGCCCACCGTGATAGAACGTTTTACACCTAATAGATAAGATGTTCGTATATAAGGTTTATGGTGAGGGTGGTCGGAAGCGGACACATATGTCACAAAAGTCTACAATAAGTATTGACAAATTTGATTAAATATGATATAATATATACATAGATTATTATAAGGAGAGAGTTAAAAATGTCACGAAAGAAAAGCATTGAAAATGAGCCGCTGCCTTTTACTGAACTTAAACGGTTTACCAAAACATATCCAAATGTGTGGAGTACCTGCGATATGTTTCACAATAATAACGGTAAAAACGGATTGCCACCTTGGAATAAACTTTGTGAAGTGCAGATATCGGCAACGCTGTCGATAATGACGAAATATCCTCGTACAACTATAGACAAAATGTTTCCTGCTGAATGTGCCGCTCTGTACGCTTGGCGCAAACACAAGATAATATACAAATTTGACAAAGACCTGGCGAAAATGCTTATGGAGCAAGCGGAAGATTTAGAAGTTCCTTTAGACGTGCTTTATTCCTTGCCATATCCTTGTATATACATAGAGTTGGACGAAAACGTAGGCTTTTTTGTGTGGTTTGAGGACGATTATTATACACACGTTATGGAACTGCGTATGTTTATACTTAGACGTAATGCGGACGGAACAGTCTCACACAATGAAAACATCATACTTCACCTTAAAGAAGGTTGGAACATATCTGACGGCGTAAGAGATACGGTTAAGACTATTCAGCATAATCTTAATGACAAAGAAATTCAAAAGCAAGTCAAAGAATTTGGCTTTACCTCTGATAATTCTGATCCTGATAAGCAATTTGAAGTTCAATATATAATGGCGAGTAGCTTGATACAGCTCGTTTTGTATATTTGTGCGGAAAATAAAGATGTGCAGGAAAACGAAGAACAAAAAAGCATTTCAAAACCATTCAACAAGGAAAAGCCAAAAGACGTTTTTAGAGAGATACGGAAGTGGGACGTTGGATATCGAGTAGGAAATGTGATACGAAAGGCTAATAAAACCAGTGAAAGCAGCTCTGCTTCTGAACATAGCAATGTAGGTCACGGAAGCAGCGTTGGCAAACGTCCTCATAGTAGACGAGGACATTATCATCATTACTGGGTAGGCTCGAAAAAAGACGGAACACGGCGTATTATTTTGAAATGGGTCGCACCGATGTTTATAAACGGAGATATTGATGATATAATACCGACAACGTATGAACTGAAATGAAAGGACATACAATGAAAAAAGAAAAAGAAAATTGGATAGTTGAGAAATTTGTAAATGACGTTTCTTTGTTTTTATGGCAAGAAAAGCATTTGAAGGCAAGATTTAATGTGACAACGGAAGAACTTAGACGTTGTGAGGGATTGGCTCGTATAAAAGTGTGGGAAGGAAAAGAAGGTATTCTTACGAACAGAAACATTTTAACTGCTATATGCTCACTGGATCTTGATGATCCAGTGTGGGAAAAGATAATTAAAGAAGATATAGCAGAGGAAATGTATTGAAAAAACTGCGATCATAGGGTGTGCGCCTTGTGACCGCAGTTTTCTTTGCGGCATATAGGAAACGCTTTACAACTAGCAGCGTTTGTATTTATATATTCAAGTTCTATAGCGAACGTGGTCGGGGCGGACACATATGTCACAAGATTTTTTTTGCTAAAATTCACACATTGCTATTGACAAATACACTATAATATGATATAATATAGTCATACCGATAATATAAAGTTTTTTTACGGAGGTTTTGATTATGGCAAAATATGAAGTTAAATTCTCTTGCGGACACACTCAGATCATCGAACTGTTCGGCAAGGACAAAGACAGGCAGAGGAAAATCGAATACTTTGAAGAACATGGCTTGTGTAAAAACTGCTATAAGGCAATGATGCAGGAGATTGAAGCGCACACACCGCTCGGCTTAACAGCTCAACTAAACCCCTTGGAAACCTATCCGTTTCGTGCGTACTTTACAGGCGATACAGAGTCTGTAGAGGATAAAGTGGAAACTTTAGGCTTCTTTTGGACGGACATTGGTGACAGCGATATTTTGTCAACCAGTGAATTTATGGGTTGGAGTTGTGAATGTAAAAGTTCAGAAGAACTTGGAAAAGTCTTTAAAGAAGTTAAAAAGGTTTTCCCTGAAATAGAGATAAAGTTTGATTTTACAGAGATCGACATGGCTCTCTACAAAAGATTACAAGAAGCTCAAAATGATGGAAAAGAGCAGGCGGCTGAATTGCAGAAGAAAATAGACGAGCTTGAAAAACCACAAAGACCTGACTGCTACCCTGAAGGAAATTGGAACGGACGGTTTTATACGGCTAAAAAAGGGTATCGCCGTATATACGTTAATAACAAGGAACTGCTGATAACAGAAGAGGAAGGACAGACTATCGAAAGATTTGATAAACAGGTCGAAAATTACAAGTTGCAAGTTGCCGCCATAAAGGGCGATGAAAATGCGGTAAAACAGCTCGAAAAGACAGCAAAAATCAAGGAGCTTAAAGAGCCTGAAAAGCCTGACTGTTACCCTAAAGGACGTTGGAACGAGCGGTTTTATAAGGCTGAGAAGGGCTATCGCCGCATATACGTTGACGGCAAGGAACTGTTGATATCCGAAGAGGACGGACAAGCTATTGACGATTATTTGACAGCACTTTCGGAATATGAGAAAGCTGTCGAAAATATAAAAAAGGAGTGTCAGTAATGCCAGATGTAACAATAAAAACGAACAAAGATATCTACGCTGCTGTCGGTATTAAAGGGTATCCATCGGAATTTCGCACCGATATGAGGTTTTATGATCCAGAACATGGAGATATTTTAATCCCTGCTGGTACTGAATTTACTGTTATTGATATTTTTATTGATAGAATGGAAGAAAGGTTTGGACAATCTCATACCGCATTTTTTTGTACTTGCGACTATGTGGATTTTTATGACACGATACGCTTGGAAGATTGCGATGACCAATTTTAAAATTGGTCTTTTATCCAGAAAATGCCCCTCGGAAAGTGCGTAGACGCGTGGTTTGCGAGGGGTGAATTTTTTAGGAGGTAACAAATGACACTGAAAGAAGCTCAAAATATAATGGGTCTGCGTGACGAAGAACTTATCGTGGACGGTTGTAAGGTCACGACTGAGTATGATGAAGTATATTTCAAGTGCAAAGCAGAAAAACTTGAAAGCTATGTCGGTGAGTGTTATTCTGACGAGGACGCTCTTGATGAAATGGCAGATAATGAAGAATGGTACAGCCACTCATATCGTCAGAATGGCAATGAGGTAGAAGAAATTTAATAAACAGGTTAAAGGCAAAAGGCAGCTCATTGGGAAGTTTTTTTCAATGAGCTGCCTTTATATATCCAGTGAATTTGCTTACAGGCATACAAAACGTCTTACGCCGAGCAGCCATGACGTTTTATATAAACACGATTTATAGTGAAAGTGGTCGGAAATGTGATATATGTGTCCGCTTGAAGTACCAAAATTGGTACTTCAAAAAATGAAAAATCTCAAATAGCTATTGACAAACACCTTAAAATATGCTATAATATAGTCATACCGATAAGATGATACTTTCGGAATATGAGAAGGCAGTAGCCGATATAAAAAAGGAGTGTAATTACAATGAAATCGAATATAAACGAAAACAATTCTGATACAAAAACATTTGATTTTATAAGTGCAGGCAGATATAATGCTATTAAAGTTAAGGATTTAGGCAACGGTAAGCTTGCAGTTACTAATTATCTTGATGATAATGTTCGTACCATAGAAATAGAAGCTGAAATGCCTAGAAATAGTTTTCAGGCAGATTTACTTTATAGCAAATGCGAATTTTATAAGTATCAAGATTATACGGGTTTAGAATATAGACAAATGCCTAAAAATAGAGTTCGCTGGTAATTTCAAATGCAAGACAGAAAAAATATTAAAGGAACGTATAAAGTTAGTATATCGTGCAGGGAGCAGATATAAAAAAGGAGTGTAGTAATATGAAATACGGAATTTTTTTATCCAGTCACGAAATGAAAAAAAGACCTGAAAAACTTGCAAATGTTGTTGAAACCGATGAATGGATCAAAACACCCGAAGAAATGTTTGAAACCAAAGAAGCTGCTCTTGCAAAGCTCAAAGAGGATAAAGAGAAATATTCTCCTTGCATTCGTGAAATGAGAGGTAATGGTGGAGTCTATTATGATTGCAAGGTCTATTTTGTTGCGGCTTGCGAATATCGCTATGAAGAAGATGAAGATGATGTAACGGCAACAGATAGTGACGATACAGCGGACTATGTTATGAGTTATGAGGACGGCTTTGAAGTTGCCCCTTTTGAGCGACACTTAAAAATAGAGCCGAAAAAGTTCAAAGTTAAGGACAAGGACGTTGACGAAGAGCTTGTTGACGAAGAGCTTATCGTTGACGGTTGTAAGGTTCCATTCTTTGACGCTTTTTTTGGTGAAGTATCTTACTATTTCAATTGCAAAGCAGAAAAACTTGAAAGCTATGTCGGTGAGTGTTATTCTGATGATGACGCTTTCGATGAAATGACAGATAATGAAGAATGGTACTTCGACTTAGATCTTAATGCTGGTTATGAGATAGAAGAAATTGAATGAGGAGAAAATATAATGAGTGAATTAAAAACCGTAGCAAACGAGAGCGGTCTCGAATATAAGATTGTAGGGAACAAAGTAATTATTACAGGTGTTAATTCAGATGTTATAAACATAGAAATTCCTGATGAGATAGACGGAAAACTTGTAACTGGAATAGCGGATAATGCTTTTAGTTATATGACAGACCTTGTGTCTGTCAAACTTGGTGCTAATATTAAGACAATAGGTGGTGAGGCTTTTGCAAATTCGAGCATTAAAGAAATAACAATTCCTAATACTGTTACAGATGTAGAGCATCAATGCTTTAAGAATTGTAGAAATCTTTATTCAGTTAAGTGGAACTCAGATTGTGCAATTCCTTATGAATGTTTTATGGGGTGTAGTTCTTTAAAACATTTTGACTTCTCTAAGTGCAAAGGCATAGAAGGTTGGGCTTTTTCATTTTCGGGCATCAAAGAAATAACAATTCCTAACAACGTTAAGCTTATTAAAGAAGGAGTTTTTTTTCATTGTGAAATGCTAGAAAAAGTTAAATGGGAAGCTGAAACTTCTACTATTGCCGATAATACATTTTGTGGTTGTAAAAATCTTAAAAAATTCAATTTTGGAAACATTGATGTTATAGGTCTATATGTTTTTAGCGAAAGTGGATTAGAAGAAGTTGATCTGTCTAGCAATACTAAAAAAGTACATAGTAATGCTTTTAGTGATTGTTTAAATCTTAAAAAGGTAACTTGGGGTTGTCCTTGTATCATTCCTAGTGAAGCTTTTGCTAGTTGTTCCAATTTGGAAGATGTGTGTATCACAAGTGTAAACACATTCCGTTATGGTAACTTTATTTCAGAAGATGCCTTTGATGAATGTGAAAAAGTTCAAGTTCGTTATGGTATAGATTTAGTGAAAATCTTAAAAGAAAGATATCCGAAAGGTACAAAAATCTACATTAACTCAATGAATGATAATTCAAACTCAGTTGAGCGAGGCTCAATAGGAGAAGTGCTTATGGTGGACAATCTCGGTACGATACATTGTCGTTTTGATAATGGGCGTATGCTTGACGTTATACCTAAAGTAGACAGTTTTCGCAAAATAGAATGATCTGAGCGGACGTGTGAGCGAGTCTTATACGTCCGCTATTTTGTTGTTGGCGGCATTATAAAACGTCTTACACCTATCCGCTATGACATTCACATATAAATAGCGATCATGGTGATAGTGGTCGGAAATGTGCTACATATAGCACATTTTTTCTTTGAAAAAACTTTGTGAAATTTGCGATTTGCTATTGACAAATGTATTATAATATGATATAATATATACATAAGATAAATTAATACTTATGAAAGAGGTTTTGACTATGACAAATCGTGAACTTGGTAACACAATCAGAAAGAAGATTAAGGCTCTCGGCTACACTTCAAGAGATGTATCGGTGAGGGTGAGCGATGCAGGCTATGAAACAGCGGTACACATCTATATAAAAAATATGGCTGTGAATGAACAGGCTGTAAAAGGAGTTGCAAAGTCTTTCGAGTATATCGACCGTGATGAAAGAAGTTACGAGATACTTTCAGGCGGTAACACTTTCGTTTTTGTCGAGTATGACTATGACACAAGAAAGGAAGCTGTAAATAAGTATCTTGAAGCCGCAGAAGAAATAATGCAAAAATATAAGGAGCTGACAATTAACAATATTGCACAGCGTGGTGATAAGGTGCTTAAATTCTACCACGGCGACAACGCAGACAGCTTTGTATATATCGACAATTTGCACAGGTTATACACAAGAGACACATACGGTCTTGCTTTCGCCTTGGCAAAGTTCAACGCTTGTGACTGCATATAATGCAGTCACAAATATAAGGGGGCGTAATAATGAATTTTGACAAAGACGGCTTTATGCGTTGGCTGAGAGAAACGTTAAACTTTGAGCTTTGCGCACAGCAAATAACTGTTGAGCTGATTTTAAATCTGTTGGAATATGCAGAGAAAAACAACAATCATTCCAAAAATCAAATGGCTTACTTTTTGAGCGACATAATTCCTGATGTTTCGGTTGAAGATATTGCAAGGTTTGAACGAAAGGAGCTTGAAAATGTTCTGTAATTCATTTTGTGGCAAGCGTGAGGATAGCTTTTCTTGGGTTGAGGGCGGCTATATCTGCTTGCACAGCTCGTCTGACTTGCATATTATCGTTGATGATGAAGGCGTGTATCATAGGTGTTCACCCGAAACAATCGGCGTTTTTACGCAGGAGCTTGACAGGGAGAAACAAAAAATCTATGAGGGCGATATTATCGAATTTAGAGCAGAAAACGGCAACGATTATTTTGCAGTAATTAAGTACGGCAAATATGAGCAGGGAAGCAGCGGCACAACAAACGTGGGCTTCTATGCTGAAACCTTGAAACCTTGTCTTGAACTATTCGCTTGTGCAGAGATAACGAGTGATTTTAGACAGCAGAGTGTTTCACAAATTGCTTGCCGTTGTAGGGTAGTTGCTAAGTCGAGCGAGTGGGAAGGTTAGATACATTCCCACTCGCTTTTTTGATGCTTAGAAAACGCCTCACAACTAGCAGCTATGGCGTTTATATATAAGTCTTATAGTGATAGTGGTCGGATTGACGTGCCACATATAGCACAATATTTTCTTTGAAAAAACTTTGTAAAATTCTCAATTTGCTATTGACAAATGTATTATAATATGCTATAATATATACATAAGATAAATTAATACTTTGAAAAAGGAGCGTTTATTATGAAAGAAGAAGCAACTCTTGAAAATTACGATGCTAAGTTTGAGCAAGCGATAAGAGGACTTGCAAAGGAACTGGCGGAGTATGCAGACGTAACATATGAACAGGTCATGAGACTTGGTGAGCAGACGATTTATCTGCTGTGGCATGAACTTCACGGTTATGACCCTGTATGTGATGAACCACCGTATGAGAAAATAAGACGGTATGTTGCAGATGATGAAAAAAGGCTACAGGAAAAAGAGAACGCCAACAAGCTCAGAGTTCTAGTTGCAGAGCCACATAAAAGGGCATATGTCAAAACTATTGTGAACAGTCTTGAAGAAATGCAAAAGCTTGTAGACGGTCTGATAGAGCCAATCTATTTTGACCCGACCAATAAGGCGATAGCCTTTTGCAATGAGGAGTTTCTTATAAACGGCTCTGAGCCAAACCGCTTCTTTGCACATACTATCATTCACGGTACTTTCTTTATTGTCGGTAATGAAACCGATGAAAACGGTGAACAGAGAGTTTGCTCTCTGACTGATGAACAGGTTGAGCTTTTTGATAACTTCCTTAATAGATTGTTGATGTTATAGCAGAACTGAGAACGTGTAAGTAAATCTTGCACGTTCTTTTTTTTTGTGTTGTCGCCATTATAAAACGCCTCACGCCTATCACGATACAGCTTTTGTATATACAAGCCATATGGTGATAGTGGTCGGAAATTCAGAGTTGAGAAAAAATATTCATTTGGCTATTGACAAATTACATATAATATGATATAATATATACATAAGATAATTTGATGATACTTATGAAAGAGGGCTTTGATATGAATAAGATAGTTGCGGCTGTAAAGAGAAAGGGTTTACCATTTGAATTTGTCGAGTATATGGGTATGAACGGTGTTATAAAGGCTGTTCGTGTCAATTATACAGGACTTAGACCACCATTGATAAAAGGTGCTGTTGTAATTAATCATAATGTCTATAATGAAAGTATGACACTTGTGACAGAGGAGCAGGCGGAAAGCTTAAAAGCGTACTCAAAAGCACTAGAAATTTTATCACTAGCCTTTTGGAATACTCTCAGAGAAACGAGAGATAAAGATAGGGCGGTAGCAGCACAGCGAGCCACCGCTGAAAAGCATAATTGCTTGAACGTTTTTGAAGGTATCTATGCTTAGAGAGGGGATTGACTATGTTTTTTGTTGACAGAGATTTAGTGAAAACCTTAAAAGAAAGATATCCGAAGGGTACAAAAATATGCGTTGACTCGATGAATGACGATCCAAACCCAGTTGAGCAAGGCTCAATAGGAGAGGTACTTATGGTTGACGATATCGGCACGATACATTGTCGTTTTGAGAGTGGACGTATGCTTGGTGTTGTGCCTAACGTAGACAGTTTCCACATAGTAGAATGATTTGAGCGGACGTATGAGCAAGTCTTATACGTCCGCTGTTTTGTTGTCACCATTATAAAACGTCTTATGCCTATTCGCTATGACATTCACATATAAATAGCGATCATGGTGATAGTGGTCGGGATTGTGCTACATATAGCACAATTTTTCTTTGAAAAAACTTTGCGAAATTTGCATTTTACTATTGACAAACGTACTATAATATGATATAATATATACATAAGATAACTTGATAATACTTGTGAAAGAGGTAGATTTATATGTTTAATTTCAAACTCAGAGGCGGTAACACAATCAAAAACGGTATAATCATTAATACCGATACAAATTCAACAGGAGAATTTAAGATCGTTGCAAAATACGAGAACGGTGCTATACTGCAAGAGCTGACAGCTCAGACTGCGAACGAGGCAGCGAGAAATATTCATAAGGTATTTAATGACTACGCTGAGCCACGTCAGAAAGCTTTCTTCAATGCAGGGCTTGTTGAGGGTGAGAAGTACACGATAATGTGTATGAGTGATTTTGGTTTCCCTGTCACTATAAAATGCAAGATAATAGGTGTTGAGTATACAACATATGCACAGCATAGCGATGTTGTTAAGGTATGTTGCATACCATATAAAAGCCGCAAGGCTCGTGCGTATCTCTTTTATAGCGGCTCGGTGATAATTTTCAAGGGTTGGCAAGAGCTTAAAGAAGAAGATACATACAACATTGAGGGAGTAAGAGAAAACTGCATAATGAGGCGTTCAAAGTATGGCTGTTTTGACCCTAGATACTTCGAGGACGTTTTGAAAAAACTCAAAAACCCTGTTGTAGTGTATAAGGAATATCAGAGCGGCGCAAATGGTAAGGCGTATGCTTAAACCTCTGGAGCAAGTTCAAAGCTTGCTCCTTTTTTTGCGCACTTCTGAAAGCTTACAAAACGCTTGACAGCTATCACGATATTGCGTTTATATATAAATGACTTATGATGAACGTGGTATGAAACGTGACACATATGTCACGAAATAATTTTAATGAAATTTTCACTTTTGTATTGACAAACATAATATAATATGATATAATGTATATATAAGATAACTTAAAAACACTTATGAAAGAGGTTGAAAAAAATGAAAAAACAGTATTTTGGCAAAGATACAAAGAACGGTCTTAGAGCTATCTATGCAGTCGCCTTCACAAATGACGAGGAAATGAGCTTGTTCACTCGGCTCATTGCTGACGAGTATGGTTATGAAAAGTATAGCAGTATACCTGAGCTGTTTGTTGATGATGATAGTAAGTATACATGGGCAATAGCGTATGATATTGAGGGCGGCAACGACAAAAAAGAATTTGAACAAGCGTACAAAGATGTTAAAAAAACTTTGAAAATGGTGGGATAAAGATATGAAAGTTGATAAAGGTATGACGTGCGGCTTTGAAGAAAACATTAGAAGAATTTTGACTGATGCGGAACAAAAGCTGATAGTCGATCCGAAAGAGAATTTGATGCCTGCGAAGACCATTCAGAAGGCAAAATTTTTGAACCGTTATGAGTATAGAAATTTTAATGACGATATTGTAGAACTGGAATACGAATATAGAGGACATAAATATACCGTAGAGGAAAATAGGCGCAAGGGTAATGAGCCTCTATCTTGGCAGCATAGAAATGCGCAAGCAAGAATTGATAGTATGATCGAAATGGAAGAACGTGAAAAGGAGTGTAACACGGACAAGGGCAATGATGATTGGTTAAAGACCTTATGTGATTGGTGGGAAATTTGAAAAGACAGAGAAGATGCGTTCTTCTCTGTCTTTTTTTGTATAAATGTTGCAATAGGGTGTGAATGTGGTATAATGAAATAGAAGTGTTTCACAAGAACACAAAAAGACCCTATTGAAACGTATTTCCGCAAGCGGTGTGGTATGTCAATGGTGTACGCCCATAGTGGATATATGTAGCACAATCAGAACGGAGTGATTTTTTGAAAATCGGTTATGTCAGAGTGTCAACAGTTGAGCAAAACGAAATACGTCAAGAAGTTTTAATGAAAGAACTGGGCGTGGAACGAGTGTACATTGATAAAGCATCGGGAAGAAATATGAAAAGACCTCAGCTTGAAGAAATGATGAATTTTATGCGAGAGGGCGATGTTATCGTAGTCGAGAGCATAAGCCGCCTGAGCCGTTCTATACGAGACTTTCTATACTTGCTTGATAAGTTTCAACAAGAGGGCGTAAGGCTCGTGTCACAGAAGGAACAGCTCGATACAGATACGCCGCAAGGAAGATTTATGTTGAACATATTTGCCTCTTTGGGTGAATTTGAGGCGGATCAAAACAAGCAAAGACAGCGAGAAGGGATTGAGCTTGCAAAGGCAGCAGGAAAGTATAAGGGCAGGAAACCTATTGAGATAGATGAACAGCTATTTAGGTCGGTGTATAAGAACGTCCGTGAGGGCAAGTGTACCAATACCTATGCAATGAAGGTGCTAGGGCTGAAATCAAGCACTTATTACAGGACGGTGAAACGACTTTTTAATGGTTAGTATATATCAGATATATTGTGATGAAGCTCTTTGAAAGTGAAAAAATTTATATTTTTTGCAAAAATCACTTGACAAATAAGTTATAATATGCTATAATATAGTCATAGGATAACTTATAATTTTGACTTTAAAGGAGTGGTTTTTATGTTTCGTAAGATTATTGACTCGGTTTATGATGTAATGGTTGGGTTTAGGGAACACCCTCTGCTGCTTTGCTTGTTTATCTTTCAGATTTTCTCAGGCGTGGTATATGCAGTAAGCTGTGCAACAGAAACCAAGACGGTTGTTGACAAGGAGTACATCGACGGTTATGGATATTCACACCATAGCTATGAGATAAGGGTGTGTACTGAAACATATTTTGAAGAACATTACAATTGGGTAGAAGTTACACCGACTGAGTATAATAACTATGAGATCGGCGATGAATACATAGAGGAACGATGAAAATGAAGGTAAAGCACTACCATAGAGAATATGATAACTACAAAACCGAACGCCAGTGGGCGCACGAGGGTTTTGTCATAACAGAAAGTGCTGAGGGCATAGAGCTTCTGCCAAGCAAACAAAGCAAACAGCCTTGCAAATACTATAAGCCTGACGAGGTAAGAAAAGCGACAAAGGAACAGCTTGACACGTTTTTTAAACCTGAGAGAGAAAAAGCAAAGGCTTATCGTGAAAGGAAAAAGGCGGAGAAGGAGCAGGAACGTCAAGTGATAGAAGAAAAGTTGAACTATTATCAAGAGCTGGTCGAAAGATTAACAAAGCTCACAAAAGAGTTGTATCCTAAGAAAGAATATCCAAAGGAAATAGTCATTGATACGGAAACAACGGGTCTTGATACGTTCAATGACGAGCTTCTGCAAGTATCAATAATTGATACAGACGGAAATGTGGTGTTTGACAGCTACTTCAAGCCTATAAGGCATAACGAATGGTATGAGGCTCAAAATGTCAACCACATATCTCCTGAAATGGTAGCCGATGCGCCGACAATCTATGAGAAGACGGCTGAAATAAACGCAATCATATCACAGGCAGATTTGGTGATCGGTTATAATGTGGGCTTTGATTTGATGATGCTTGCAAACAACGGCGTAATATCAATCAAAGACATTAAAAGCTATGACGTTATGGAACGCTTTGCAGAAATTTACGGAGAATGGTCTGAATGGTATCAGAATTACAAGTGGCAAAGTCTTGCGAGAGCCGCTGAGTATTGTGGCTATGACTGGAGCAGACAAAATGGCAAAGAACATAACAGCTTGGCTGATTGTTTTGCTACTCTTTTTGTGAAACAAAATATGGAGCTTTGCAAAAAGGAAAGGGAACGAGAGGAGCAGGAAGAGAGAAAAAAGATTTACGAGGAGATAAAAGAGTTCATATGTGATGATGAAAATTTGAAAAATGCAGAACGCATGAAGGTTTCTTTTATCCGTGTAATGGATAAATATAAGGCAAAAGAGCAATGGCAAGAGTATTTGAAAAAGTTTTTTTCTTCGGAAGATTACAAAGAAAAAACTAAAGATTGCCGCTATACTAACGTTCACGATTTTGTACTTTATAAAATGGAAGAAGCAAGCCACTTGCTTTCAAAACTTGGAGATTACTATAATGGTTACTTGTTTGGAGAACGTTACGATAATTATTTTTATGACCCTGATAATTATTTTTATGACGTGCGTGGCTCAGAGTTGGAATGGTGTGAAGAATACTTTGGCGGACTTATGACAAGCGACTTTATAAAACATTTAAAAGATTAATTTGTGAAAGGGGTGAGATTTATGGCAAGCAAAAAGAAGAAAATCAGGATAACAATTTGCATTGCAATTATTCTGTGTTTTTTCATTGCAACGATCGTATTCTGCATACTGTTGAAAAGGGCAGGTACAGGTATAACCGACTTTTTAAAAATCGGCATGGGTTGGAGCATAGTTTGGGCGATGATTATACATTTTTCCCTTCAAAAACTTGTGTTCAAGAAAAAAAAGCCCCTGCAATCGGGCAGGGCTGAAAGGTAAAAATATGAAAAACGAGAATGACGTAAAAACTCACGAAGAACAGCAGATTGAAACAATCAGAGAGAGAAAAATCACAGTAAAATTGTCGGACGAAGATTGTGACCGATTGGCGAGAAAGTGTGGAGAGCATGGTCTGACTATCGGAGAGCTGATAGAGAATTTTATCGGCGATCTATGCGGAACATATAGTAATGGTTCTGATGAAAGAATGTATGCGGAACAGTGGTTCGAGCGTTGTTGGTTTGGAATGTTTCCAGAACATACACTTCTGAGCCGTTTACTGTTTTGGGAAGATGAACCGAAGGACTATCTGAAATTGGTGGATAATCTCGAAGCTGCCAAGAAAAAAAAGAAGTACCTAGAGGAACACCCTGATGAAGCAGACGATGAAGAAGTGGGCTATCTTGATGATGATATAGCGGACTGGGAAGAAAAACTGAAAGAGGTAAGAGAGGACTGGAAACCTAAGAAAGAGCCGAACATGGACGAGGAAATCAAACTCATTAAGAACTGGGTAAAAGAAAGAGAGGACTTCATAAATAAATAGGATAGGTGCAAGATATGATAAAAGGAATTTTGGGCTATAACGAAGAAAATGACAGATATGGGCTGTTGGTTATGGACTTGTGGAAAGTGAAGGGCTTTCATTGTGGAGAAGCTCTCGAAGTGTGGGACGATGAAAATGAGAAGTGGATACCTACAAGAATGGAAATGCACTATCAGGAAGATGCTTTTTCTTTTCCGAAAAAGCGTAATGACGGTTGGTACTTAGTAGATACTCCATTCAGCGGAAGAGCCTTGGAAGGTTTAAGAGTTAGAGTAGAAAAAATTGGAGCGAAAGGACGGTAATAACAATGTTAAAGACAACAGGTATCGGCAGACTTGCCACAGATGTGAGATTTAGCAAATTTCAGTCGGGAAAGGTAAACGCAGAGTTTAGTGTTGCGTTTGATAATCCAAACGTAAAAGAAGATACAACGTTTGTGAAATGCGTTGTATGGGGAAAGCGAGCGGAGTTTGTAAATAAGTATTTCCACAAAGGAAAGCCTATTATAGTTTCAGGCAGACTCAGAAATAACAACTATACTGACAGAAACGGAGTTAATCGTTATGAACTGGTTTTGGTTTGTGATGAAGTTTCATTTGTGCCAAGTGAAAGAAGAGAAGCCAATCAGAACGGCGGACAGACATACGAGCAAAGTGTGCAGGAATTTGAAAATGACTTTAATGCTTATAGCGAGGCTTATTTGAATGAGCCACCATATGAGCCAAATGAAAACGATGCGGTCTTTGATGAAATTGCAGATTTTTTCAACCAAGTTTCAAAGGAATAAGGCGTAAACCTTGCGAGTTCAGCCGATTAGTTTTCGGCTGAACTTATAAGGGTTAAAGTTAAGGTGACATATGTAGCACAATGTTTATATAAGGAGAGATTAAAATGATCGAGTGTAAGGAAAAACTTGAAATACTGAAAAAGCTTAACTTTCTGAAACACGGTGTATACTCAGCGGAAGATATTAAGAAAATCTGTCACATTAAGTATCAGACGGAATTTGTGAAAATGATGCTTTTTGAAATAGCCGTCAAACACCCCGATCGTTTCAGATACACAGCATACGTTGATAAGTCGATAGACAAGTTTGTTGTCTATTGACTTATTTCTTCATTTGTGGTAAAATCGGAATGAAAAGGAGTGATGCTAAAATGGCAAAAATATCAAGTGCCGAAAAAATCGCAAAACTAGAAATGCAGTTGGCGGAAAAAAAAGCGAAATGTGAGAAGTTACAGCAGGAAATCAAAACGCTTGAACAGAAGATAAATGACGAGAGGTATAAAACTGTCAAGGGTAAGACGGACGAGATCGCCGACATTCTTGTAAAGGCAGGAATTTCCGATCCAATGCAAATGGACTTCCTTATTCAGAAAATGCAGGAAAGCATAAGTAAGATGAAAAGTGAAGAAAAGGTTGAGACTGAGGACAGCGGAAACGGCGAACAAACACCACCTTCACTTTAAATTCTTTTTTTATATAAAAAGCGAAAAGTGAGCGGCGTTCTCTCAGCTCTGCCGCCCCCGCTTTTGCCGCTTGCCCCTGCGCCTTGACCCCTACAATTTTCATAATAATACGTTTCGCAATGCAAAAAAGTTTGAGTAAAAAACGATAAAAAAGCCACCGTAAAGGGGGCTTTTTTTAGTATAAAAATTTCTGAATGAAATGCTATCGAAGTCGCAAGACGAAAAATGTGCCTAATTCGGTGCAAACCGAAAATGCGCCGTGCGCCGCACGTCTTGGGTCTGCCATAGCAAGCACAGATAATGTATAGCGTCCACTATACATTATCGCTTGTTAGGGAGAACCCTAATACCCCTAAAAAGTCAAAAAAACATTGACTTTTTTACTTGTTTGTGGTATAATAAAACCACAAATAAGTAAATCACTTCGTTCAATTTATTTTTATAGAAAAGGTCTAAAATGGGAGATACGAGAAATACTCAAATTAATTTCAGAGTAACGGAACAAGAAAAATTAGAATTGAAGAAAAGAGCTGACGATGCAAGGCTTTCAATGTCGAACTATCTTCTTGCTCTTGCTAGGAATAAGAAGATATATAGAGTTGACGGCATTGAAGATTTTATGCAGTATTTTGCAATGGCTGTATATGAGATAAATCGTGTAAAAAGTCAGATAATCAAGTGCGGCACAAATATCAATCAGATAGCTCACACCGCCAATGCAACGCATAGTTTGAATGATAACGAAGTTAAATACGTTAATATGAACGCAAAAGAAGTGAAAGACCTTGCACTTAAAGTTGCCAGTATAGGAAACGCTTTGGTCGAGATCGTAAATGACATGAGTGAAATGCTCGATAAAACAGAAGGAAAGTTCCCAAAGGTTTAATTTACTTTGTATATATTCAGAAAGAAGGTGAGAGTATGGCAACAGTTTCGTCAATTAAAACTAAAATGACTTCTGATAGATATATAACCGCAACTCTTGATTATGTTACAAAGAAGTTTGTTGAGCTTGATAAAAGTGAAGGAGAGGAAATATATAAGTATTACCTCTCATTGACCGAAAAAGAGCATGGATCTGTTATTAATGAAATTCTTAACAGCGATGCCGCAAAAGGTATGGCGGAACTTGAAAATGCAAATTTATATTTTTCACCTTCATATATCAATGTTTTAAAAAGCCATACTAAGCTCACTCCTAAGTGTTTTGCTATGACAGCGATAAACTGTTCAGAACAAAATATGGTTGAGGAATGGAAGAACGTTCGTAAAATATGGAAACAGGACAAAGGTATTTTGGCACATCACTTTTATCAGAGCTTTCCAAAAGAAGATAATATCTCTCCTGAGCTTGCTCATAAGATAGGTGTGCAATGGGCTGAAAGATGTTTTGAGGGTTTTCAGGTGTGTGTAGTAACACACGTTGGAGCAAATTTTGTACATAACCATGTTGTAGTAAATTCCTGCAATATTGCCACAGGCAAGAAGTGGCTTGATAATAAATCATCAATAAAGTTTTTGAGAAATCAAAGCGATCTTATATGTGCTGCTAATAATTTGAACATTCTTGATGATGATTATAAAACGAGCCGTGATAATGTATCGGTTGACAGTTATCACATTGAAGAACATAAAAAAGCTGCTTCATGGAAATATCCAATTGTTGAAGCTCTTGATATTGCACTGAAAACTGCAAAGACAAAAGAGGACTTCATACGAGTTATGAACCAGTATGGCTTTGATGTTAAGTATCGTGATACATATATCACGATCTCAGATAGCAAAGAACATAAAGTCCGTACTAATACTCTTGCACGTCAGTTTGGCGAAAAGTATTATAAGGAGAATATTGATAAAGTCCTTGGCGTAACTGTTGAGGGCAAATATACGCCGCACGATAAAAGAAGCAAATCAATCGAAAATGTTGTTAATGATGCAACAAAGAAATTACGTCCTTACTATGGAATTGGCTTTGAACAGAAGGACGGAAATAATGAATTTTATGCGCAACTTGCTAAAAAGCAGCTTGATAAATCGTCAAGATTAGATGCGGAAATAACAACAGCCGCTTTTCAGAAAAAACTTGCAATGAGAAGTATGACATCGACAGCGGTTATATCAACTCGTTCTGCTAGGTTCGCCGCAAAGATGTTCCTCTACTTTTCACTTTCTGTCAAGCTTGCGCTCTTGCGAGCAATGAAGCCTTTGGCAAAACTCAATGAAAAGTATAAGGTGTTCACGAAGGATAAGAATGAAAAAATCTATTCGTACAAGATGTATCGCAATCCTGTTACATCGAACACACAAAAAAGCCCACGAGTTATCGGTAATATAAATAAGAATGTGCTTATGCAGTCTCTTGGTGAAAACTATGCCGTAAAGATAGATGCTCGTTTGTTGCCAAAGCTTATGAACGCTCCTATCTATTATTCTGCAAATATTCTTAATGACGGCAGAGCGACAGTTTTCATAAAGAAGGAAAATAAAGATAAACTGCAAGAGATACTTGGAACAAAAATACTCACGGATAACAGATCGGCTGAACAGCGCAAGAGAGATGCACAACTCAGCAGACAGCGCAAGCTTGAATACGATAGAAATAAGTCAAAGTACGCAGAGCTTAAAGAGTATGAGGGTAGGCTTCGCTCAGATGTTGTTACTGGGCGAGAAGTTGAGTTCGTTAAAAAGAGCGAACTTGTTGTATCGTATTCTAAAATCAAAAATACAGAAAAGTACCGCCTGCTGTATAAGGCGGCTGATGCCGAAAAGCTGTATAATGAAATCTATCCTGATAAGTCATTTGTGAACTCTAATATTGGTGCAAAAGACAGTTCAGAGGTTAGAGAAATTGCTCAAAAGTGTGGTACAATACCATTGTACAAAATGATAACAGGTGACGAGCTGATGAAGCTGAGAGGCAGCGTTGATAATATTATTTCCGCTGTTTATTACAAACCTGATGCGGACAAGTATAACCTTGTTTATCTTAAAACGGATAAAGATAGGGTCGATGATATTCTGTATTATAATGATATGGTTGACGAGAGAGCCTTTGAAACAGCTTCACAAATAAAGTCATTTGCAGAGCTTATACAGAAATCTAATTCTCAGCCAATGTACCTAAAGAACGTTTCAAGAAATCAGATAAAAGCCATTGTGAAGTCGAAGGTGAACGTTGGATATATCAAAGGTAGAAGCGATAAATACTATCTTGTCTATGACAAAGCAGACCAGTATAAGATGAACACAATTTTGAATAAAAACAGAACTACCACGTTTAATCAAAGTCCTCCGTACACTCCTACGATGTAAAGATGCAAAAAATATGTTGCATTTTGTGCTTTCCTGCTATTGACAATAGCAGGACGGAGAATTATAATATTGGTATGAAGCGATAGCTTTATATATAGTAGTTGAGGCGCAGCCTCACGTTAGTTGTGCTACTTGTGGCACAATTTTTAGAAAGGATATGAGACTATGAATTTTGAGGGAAAAAGGAACTTTTATGACCTCGATACTTTGAGGGCAATTCCAGTTGTAGAAGTCTTGCAGAGATATGGCGTTGACGTTAAGGTAAGGTACAAGGACGGTTGGTGCAGAATACGTTCCGATGATAACCACCCTTCTTGCCATATCAATCTGAATAAAAACAGTTGGTTTGACCACGGTATTCAGCTTGGCGGAGGACCGATACAGGTCGTTCAGTATTTTGAAAACTGCTCGAATTATGATGCCATTCAAATACTTGCAGAAATGTTTGACGTTCCTGCTATGAAAAATGAGACAGGTGAAACGGTTTTGACCGATGCTCAGTTTGCTCAAATTGGCATACAAGCGGATATGGTGACGAAGAACATTGACTGGGATTTTGAACACTTCACAATGGAACAGGCAACTAAACTGAGAGATAGATATAAGGATATGTCAATGCAGCAGCTTGCTAGGACAGACAGAAGAGCCTATGTGAATTTTATACGCTTCAAGTCTATACCTTATGTATACGAAATGAAAAAATTCTATCTACAGGCGATCGCTGACCTTGCAGAGTGTAAGCCGAATACTACGGAATATCTCATGGTTCGTGCAAGAGCAGAAGAGAATGAAAAAGAATATAAGCGTATATATAACATTCTTAAAAAGGCAGTTACAAAGGACGAGGTTGCGGTCGCAAAATATAATATCAATTCCGTTGACACGGACTTGCAGAATTATCGTGACGGCAAGCTGTCTGTCGAGTGTGGCATAGTACCCTACATAGATATGAAAAGCAAAGCGAAGGCATTGAACTCTGTTCTTGTAAAACTTGAAAATCTTTCAAAGAAAGACATTGAACTTCTGAATAATGAGGGTATTAATTATTCCGCTTTTGCTCGTCAGGGCAAGTATAACGTTGTGGTTGAAAAGAGCGATGCGGAAAGGACATACATTGCTCTTGGCAAAACAAATGCGCTTGCTTCTTTTAGACAAGCCCAGTATTCCAATACGCTTGGTTTCACAGAATTTGGAGTCTGGGCAAAAAATAAAATGACTGAAAGCGGAATAAAGGAAAGCCAAATGGCTCAAAAGCTTGGCGTTGCTAATCAGCGATTATCTGATGCACTCAGAGGCAAGAATACGAATGTTGAAGAGGCTTTGAAGAAGGAACTTGGCTATGTTGAGCCGAAACAAGTGTTGACAGAAGTCATAACGCCTGAACAGCTCAATAGTCAGAATGGTAAAAGGAAGTTTACACAGCTTTCTCCTGAAGAACAGGATAGGCTGATAACGTCAAGGTATAATCACCCGAAGAACAGAATGACGGAAGATCCAAACAAGAGATACTATACCAAAGAGCAATTGAGAGAGACATACCTGAGAAACAATAATAAGTGGCTGTATGATAGCGAACTTAAATCGGAAAGAATAGTTCCAAAAGTTTCAAAGGTCGGTACAATGGACTATAAAGAGGTAGTCGCTACCTCTGCGGACGTGCCTTTCTATACCAATAAGATAGATGCAAAAACGGCAGAGCCTATTATAAAAATTATGAATGAGAATAATATTCCGTATTCAAGCATAACCACAAGAGCAACACAGCAAACACAGTTTACAGTAAGGTCGCAGGAAGCCGATTTGTTTAAACGTGTACTTGATAAGTGCGGTCTGAGAATTGAAGGAGAAAATCACACTATTCTGCCAAAAGTTACATTCGATAAAGATGCGATACTTGCGGCGAATAATCAGGCGCAGCAGGCAGTTCAGGCACAGCAAACCGCCGTTCCTACGGTTTAATAGACAGGCGGTGATATTATGGGGTTGAAAAAGAATATCATTGTTATCTCAACTTTTACAACTGGCATATCCAACAGAGATTACATTTTGGAGATAGCACTAAAAACGCTATCTAAAACGCCGTCAAGTATGCACCTTAAAATCTCATATGATGATCCGAACTTTGCTAAAAGGGTAAAGACGGCAGGACTGTCAGAGGCGTATGAGAAATGCACTGCAAAAAGAGAAGATGTTCAGAAAGCGATCACTTCACTTTTAACTTATATATATAAAGAGTGCAATGGTGAGAAGGTTTATTTTATTGGCTTAGACACAAACAAAGACGTAGCTTTTTTAAAAAAGATGTTTCGTGAGTACAATCCTGTGGCTTACGAAAAGCTGAAACTTGTTATAGCACAGCCACTCCTTGATCTTTCGCAGATGATTATATTTAGAGCAATGGAAGGCAAGATAAGCCTTGACACTCTGAGCTTGTTTGCGATAGAGGAGTATTTTGATATAGAGCCTGATGATACCAATGGTGTTGCATCAATATACTGCGACACCATTTATCAGACAATCAGGAAGCTATATCCACATATGCTTAATGCGGCAAAAAAACACGCTGAAAATACAGTTAAAGATAACACACATCACATATAGGGTGATTTTTAGTTGTGCTACATATAGCACAATTTTTTGAAAGGATTGAATTGAATATGAGTACAATGACAACTAAGTCAAGGCTGTTTATTGACCTTGACGGTACAGTCGCACGTTTTTACGATGCCTCTCCAAACTATCTCGAACAAATGTATGAAAAGGGTTATTTCCGTAACCTTCAACCATACGAGGAAATGACGGAAGGCATCAAGTTATTTATGGAGCAACACAAAGATGTAGAGGTCTTTACTCTCTCAGCAAAAGTCAATGGAGAGCCGCCGTACTGTGAAGCTGAAAAGCAAGAGTGGCTTGACGAATATCTTCCTGAGATAGACAGAGAACATCGGTTGTTCACAGAAATTGGACACAATAAGGCTGAATATATCCCGAATGGTATAAGTAATACTGACGTGTTGTATGACGATTATAACAAAAACCTTATTGACTGGGAGAACAGCGGCGGCGTAGCTCTCAAATGCCATAATAACATTAATATGAAGGGTCTTGGCGCATATGGCGGCGATAAGGTAATGTGGGAAGGACAGGTCTTAAAGAATGACATAGAGCCGCAGGAGATAGCGAATAGTCTTTACGAAACTGTAAGTGCGGCGCAGAGTATGTCGAGTGTGAATGGAGAGCCTTTAAACGAGGCGGTACGAACTGCATTGAAGCTTATAAATGATTATTCTGTAGCGGAATTTGGTGATACAAGTGCATATGATGATGTGCTAGACCTGTCAGATGTGGCTCTTGCATACACCACGGACTCTGACGAGGAGTTTCCTATACAAGTATCGGCTGACCTTGAAAATTTCCGCATCGTAACTGAGTATGACAATGTTGTAGCACACATAGACAGCTATAACAGTTTGGAAGAAATGAACGAGTTGTGTTTTGAAAATCTCAATTTTGATGATTTGATATATCTGAGTGAGAAGGAAAAGCAGAGTGCGATCGACAAGACAATAATCTATTCCACAGAGTATAATGGTGAGATAGATTATTTTAAGGCAGCGGATAAAAGACTTTCGGTACTCTTTGAAAAACTCTCTAAGGATAACACTTATGCTGAACTTTCAAAAGCTGAAAAAATTTCAGCTTTTGAGTTTGCTGAAATCGAGCAAAGCAAAAATCTTATTGCATCGGTAACTTTTGACCTCGATAACAATAACGTTGGTATATATCATCTAAGGAGAGCTGTCTCCGAAGGAAACAGAACACCGAATGATTTTATTTCCTTCGGAGACAGCATAGCTGAAATGAAGCAGTTGGTGTCAGAAGCAAAACTTAATTCTTTGAATATAGAGAAGGACTTTCTTAGCCGCTTAGACCAACGCATTTCAGAGCGTTCCGAAAAGAATGTGGTTGATATAATCGACCAGTACAATTCGTCAGGAAAGCCATTTTACGAGTTCTTTGAGGAAAATAAGGACAAAGTAATGGCAACGTATACGGATAGCATAGATACGCCGTATTATAGCAGGCACATTAACCGTCACTGGCTGTCTGAGAATTTCTACATAGAAAATAGAATGGACTCTGATACGTTTGGATCAGAAACTGCCAAAAGTGAAAGTACCGTTTTAGTTAATGTTTATGACCCTAGCAAGGGAAGCATCTCAAACAAAAAAATAGACGGTATGAGTTGGGAAGAACGTTTGAATTTGCCTGTTGAAACCAAAACCATTGGGAAGCATCTTCTTGAAGATTTAAAACCCTCGGAAAGTCCTTTTATACTTTCAGCATATTCAGATTTGTTTGGTGAGGAACACATAAAGAAGGCATATCTCAAAAGCTGTGTTGAAGAAGCTGAAAACGAGATAGCTGAATTAAGATCATATGAAGATATATCCCCATATGGCGGAGAAGATGTTACTGTTGGCACATTTGAGTCTCATTTATACGAAACTCTTATTGATGCTAGAGAAATGGGCTATGATAGTATTGGAGAGGTGGCATTAAGGTGTGTTGAGCTTGGTCTGATAGACGAGAAAAAAAGAAAAGATGTTATTTATGGTGTCTATCATAGTGTAGCTAGCATTAAACAGGGCTACGCCAAAGGTCTTTTATCAAAAAGTGATGTGAAATATCTTATAGATCGCAACGAGCCTGCACGCTATGAGTCAAAGGATATTGTTGATAGTCTACTTAAAACCAAAGAAATGTCCAAAATGAGGGATAAGTTGTTAGTAGCAATAAAGCTTTACTCTGCAAAGAGTGAAAATTACAGAAATCATGGCGATTTAAAAGAGTCCAAAATTCTTGATGACAGAGTTGCGGCGTGCATAAAGGGATATGATTATTATTCTCAGCAAATTATAGACACATATAACAGTGTTTTTTTGTATGTTCGTCCTGAAAATGGATTGGTTAAGTTGGAAACAGAGGATATACCTGTTTCAATAAACTTAAATGGTAAACAAACAGAGTTTTATGAACACAGAATAACTACTGACAAAAATATAATTCAAAAAGCGTATTGGGAATGTATGGATAAATGTCCTAATATGTACGTTCCAGAAGATTATAACCCATTTACGGAGGAAGCGTGTGATGAATTGTATAGGCTTATCGGTGAAAATCCGCCGCAAAGGTATGAAGGTATTCAGACGATAAAGTTACCATTTGAAATAGCAGATAAAATAGATTTAACACTAAAGCTTGTTGATACGGAGCTATACAAAATAGCTTGCATAGAAAATCAAAAAGATCTGTTAGAAGGCGCAAATCTTGAAACAGCCATAGACTCGATGAAAGAAAAGTACGAGTCAAGTATGAAGGTTATAAGCAAGATTGATGAAATCAAGAGCAAAATTAGTGCTAATGAGGCTGATGTAGAAAGTTTAAAAGGTATAAAGCCTAATTTTGTAAATAAAGTTTTTAGACATTCTGAAATTAAGAAAAGAGAAATCGCCTCAGCCAATTTGAAAAATAACAAGGCTGAGTTAGAACAAGCATATAGTGAATTAGACAGGATATCACATAGTATGGAATATGTGCGTGAGAAGTTTGCAGACTATTATTCAGAAAATCTTTCAAGCTGTAAGCCAAGCATCAAAATACATTTTCCCGATGATGAAAAATCATATGAAATCTATAGTCTATCAGATATTGAGAAAATTAGTCAGACTAGCAAGGAGTTAAATAATGTACTCAAAAATGGTTTTAATGAAAGAGTAGAAGATGTCAACATTGCTTTTTATTCCATTTACGATAACAAGTTTGATTTGTTGGAACGTGAACGAGTATCGGCTTATCTTGCCTACAAAATGCCATTAGAATATCTCAACGTGGATAAAATGATACAACTTGAAAATATGGTCATTGATACGAAGGGATTAGACTATAAATATATCAAAGTTCCAAAAGAATGCTTGTTAGCGTTTGAAGGAAGCTGTCATAGGCAAGATATTGATTATGCAATGTCGTCAGGTGAGAACACTGGTAACTACTGCATCGCAAGATACAGAAGTTTGCAAGAAAAGGCTGTTATAAAAACCTTAAAGACAGTTGAACGTGCATATAGTGAACACACGGCAGCTTTGGCAGCGGCGCAACAAAACAATAGTATGTCAAGTGCGGCAACAATGATGTAGATTTATATAACGCATACCGAATTTTTTTCGGTGTGCGTTATAGCGTTATTTGTGACATATGTAGCACAAATCAGACGTGCTATCTCATAAGTTTAATTTTTTATATTTTTTACAAGAAATATTTTTTATGTGTTGACTTTTGCGCATTTCAGGTGTATAATTATAATCGGATATTGTAGATAATGGGCGAATAAAACACATAAAATGTTAAGGTCATAAAGGTGTGGATAAATGGCAGATTATGCTCTGAAAAAAGAAAAAAAGAAAAGCAAAGCTCCCTGTGTGGTTTGCATGGTGCTATACTTGATTGTAGCACTTGCGATATGTGCATCATATGCCGCAAGAGGCGGTACGGCAGAAAACCTGAAATATAAGGTGCTGATTAAAGCGGCAAGGGGATTGTTACACGGAGAGTTCTTCTATGGGCTTAAAAGCTTGCAGAATATTAAGACTGGAATAATAATGTTAGCTCAAATGTGGTATGTACACGTTATAGTTATTGGTGCGATGCTAATGGTGTTTATGGGAAAGGTCGAATATTCTTTCAAGGGAGTTGAACAAGGTTCTGCTCATTGGGCAAGTGACGATGAAAAGAAAAAATTTGCAGACCCCGAAGGAGTTCCAGTTGCAAAGGGTATGTATGTGTCCTTTAACGCAGGCAAGGAGATAAATAAGGTAAAGCAGGCGGCGATTACAAACACGAACAAAGTTGTTATTGCTACATCAGGTGGCGGTAAAACGGAAGGTGTTATCAAACCTGACGTGATGCAAATGATAGGCAACTATTTTGTTATAGACCCTAAAGGATCGGTTTATCAGGACTGTGCTTATCTGCTTAAAAAAAATGGGTATAACATACGAGTGCTTAATTTCTATGACGTTGACTTGTCGCATCACTATAATCCTTATGCGTATATAAACAGCGAATTGGACGTTATTAATCTTGGCTCTGACTTTATGAACGCAACGAAAGAGGACGGAGAGAGGAATGACTATTGGACTGGTGCGGCAGAAGATTTCTTTACCTCGTTGATTTTGTACATATATAAGTCAAAAGATGAAACGAATAAAAGCTTTGAGCGAGTTGTGCAGATACTCACAAGCATTGACTATCAGGATAGGAAACTCAGCCCTGTTTGTGAATACTCGTTGTTAATGGAAAAATATGCAATAGATCGTGAAAATGAAGGTTTGGACGAGGACAAAGTTGTACTCAACTATAAGGGAATGAAAGGACTTCCACAAGAGACCCTTGGCGGCGTTGTCGCAAACTTGCAAAAGAGGTTAGGACTGTGGTATACCGAAGTTGTTTCAAAATTTACAGCAGAAGATGAAATGGAATTTGATAACTTTACAAAGCCAAATTCAAAAGAGGCTATTTTCGTTATCTATCCAATAGGATCGACAACATTTAAGCCTATAATTTCAATGTTCTATCAGCAGTTCATTTCAAGAATGAAGTATATGGCATCTCAAAAATGCGGCGGCAGTTTGCCAGTCTTGCTTAATATTGAAGCCGATGAAATTTGTCAGATTTCAAAAATTCCAACGCTGAAAGACGATATAGCGACAATTCGTTCTCTAGGAATGAGAATGACATTCGTGTGCCAGTCACTTACTCAGCTCGAAGCTAAGTATGAAAAAGAGGCAAAGGATATCCTTTCAAACTGCGGAATAATATGTTTCTTTGGGTCGAGAGACGATAAGATACGCAAGTGGCTATGTGAGGAGCAGATAGGTTATACCACCTTTAAGGTAGAAAATAAGTCTTATAGTAAAAATGGTACAAACGAAAGCGAACAAGGACAAAGAAGATTACTCATTACGCCTGATGAACTTGATATATTGTGTAAAGAAGATGATGATTATAGAGGAAGAGGCGTTTTCCTAGTTGGCTTTGGCAGACCGTTTAAGACGTGGAAAATACGAGCTGATGAATTTCATCACGCCGAAGATGTTTATTTCAGTTGGCACCCTGAGAAAAGAGAACGTTGCTTTACTGATATTGAAAAAGAGTTCCTACCTGTGAAAGAAGCAAGAGAAAAACGGAAGTCAGAGGCGCAGGCAGAAAAAGAAAGAGCTGTCAACACACACCTTGGAGAACAGTTTGAACGAGATTATAACGATGCCGATTTGGTATCAGTTACCGATGAAGATTTCTTCGAGGAAGTCTATGGTGAGGCGACTGTTCAATATGTTAAGCAGGACAAGAAAGAAAAGAAAAAGAAGGGGGCTGTCAAAGTTGAATTTGACAAAGATGCTCTCTTTCAGGAAGTTGCAAGCGAGATAGAAAAAAGAGATTAATATATGAAAGGGGAATGTGAAAATGTCAGACCAGTCAGAGAGTTTGGGTGGTGCTTGGAGAGTTCTTCAAACTGCAATACAGTTCTATTTTCAGTTTCAAATGAACAGGAGACTATCGGGCAAACAAAACAAGTCAGAACAAAGAAGGTTAAGACAAGTTCAAAATCAATTATATAGAGCTAGAAGCAATGCGGCAGAAGAACTGTTCTCAAAACAGCCTTTTCAGTTTACTGGAACAGAAAATGATATATATTATTTCTTGCCGAATGACAGATTAAGCCTTGAATATGTGAAAAGTATAGAAAACGAGGAACTCAGGAACAAAGTGTTAGAGGGTCTTAAAAGCTTTGAAAAGGAAGAACTTATTAAATATGACCCACGCTTTGACGATTTTTATGTTACTGAGGAAGGCTTGAACTGGATATGCGATAGAGAAAACATAGAAATGTACAAAGAGTATATGAGTGCATACACAAAGCACGAGGGCGTGACACATATGTCACGAACCGAAGGAGTTGCAGAAGGAGCTGTAAAGGCTGAAAGTGGAGTTACTAAAGTCAATGGGGCAACAAGCGCAAAAGCTGTACAAGGCACAACGGCGCAAGCTTCTCAGGTAGGTGCTTCACAGGCTGTATCAAGTGCTACAGTAGCGACAGCGCAAACTACGGCACAAGCAGCGGCAGGGGCGGCGACTGGCGGTGCTTCTGCTGCTGCCACAGCTGCTGCATCGGTAGCTAAGGGTATTGTAAGTTCAGCGGCTCAATCTTCTGCACCTTCTTCTGCGCCAACAATGACAATGACGATGAAGTAAGGTGAGATTTATGCAGTTATCCGTACAAGGAGTAGGAAGGCTCGGACAAGATGTTCGACTCACAGAAACGATTATAGGCGGCAAACCAATGAGGGTGGTCTATAATTCACTTGCTATTTTTCAAAATGCAAGTGAGCCGTTTTGGATAGACATAAAAATAATGCCGCCGTACTCGTTGAAGTTTCCAGACTTCTTTAAGAAAGGCGATAGAATATCTTTTACAGGTGTTCTTGAGAACCGTGATAAAATGGTCGGGCTTATGAGAATTAAAGACGTGATTTTAAATGTTCAAAAGTGTGAACATTTGAAATAGAAAAAATGATGAAAGGGAGTGAAAAAAAGTGTTTAGGAGTGCAATAATGGCATTAGTACCAAAAGTTACGAGGACTGCCAGTGAAGTATCGTTGTTAGTTACTTCGGCAGATGCTAACAGCTACATAGCTGATATAGTAACGCTCTTATTTTGGGCAGTCAGAATTTATATCTTCGTCACACTTGTTGAGCCTCTCAAAGAGTGGTGGCAAGGAGAAAACGAGGACGAAGAAAGAAAGTCCAAAGGAGCAAAGAGAAAGCTCATTATGGGCATAATCATCGTTGCCGCAACAGTAGCACTTGAAGTTGGAGTAAAGTCTTTGCTGTCGGGCGAAGGTATGCCGAGTCTTTTTGGCTCAAACGCTTAATTGTAGAAAGCCCCTTGCAAGGGGCTTTCTTAATAATGTAGAAGGGTGATATTAATTGAAGAAAATACTGTGCATTTTTCTTGTGTTTGCAGTGTGCTTATTTGGCTGTACAACAGGAAAGGTACTTAATTATAACGGCGTAGGAGTAATACAGGTGTATGCTGACGATGAAAGCAACAGCGATAGTGAAGAAGATGATGAGGGCTTTTTTGAAAGTATAAGTAATGCGTTGAGCAATATTGCAGATACAATAGGTAATGTTGTTGACTCTATTATTTCACTTGTTAATTCAGATCGAAACCTTGCAGCTCCTCTTTTAAATACAATGCTTTCAGGCTTATTTATAGAATTGACGTCGGTATGGGGCGGATTAATGGACGCTGTTGTTGCAGACGAATTGTTTAGCTCAAATACACTATTCAATGAAGGTCATATGATAGCAAATATAGCGACTTCATTATCTTTGTTTGCTATTGGAATTTGGGCAATAGGCGTTGCACTTGAAATAAGGAGCGAGATAAAAAAATCTGAGGACGGAGAACTAACGCTAGAAAGGTTTACAAGTGCATTAGCAAGATCGTTCCCGTCATTCGTGTTTATACTTGCAAGCTATTGGATATGTAAATGTATTGTATATATCAATGAGGGAATGGTGAGCGTTGTTTCGGATAATTTTCCAAGTATAGAGGAATTGTTTGGTTCTCTTACTCTTGACGAGGATAGTTTCGGACCGGGTTTGGGCATAGGTCTTATAGGTTATTTGTTCGATTTGCTTGACGGAATAATAAAGGTATTGCCGATAATCGTAGCCATATTAGTGCTTATTATTATCGGTTGGTGCGTTAATGTTAAACTTCAAATGAGACAAATTGAGATTTGCTGTATGATAGCTATATCTCCACTGTTTTTTGCTTGTGCAGGCTTTGAGTCATTGTCAGAGTATTTCAAAAAGTTCATAATGACCTTTATCTCTGTAGTTGTTCAGACTTTATTTATGGCAATAGTTATTTTTGTTGGAATGACGTGGTTTAACGATGAAGTGCTATCAATAACAGGTGAAACAGGTGTGTTCTTTATCGGCGGTGATAGAACGTTGGCTGATTATCTTGGAGATGTATTTATAATCATCGCAATGGGCGTAATGCTGCTAAAGCCTCCTGCGGTGTTGCAGAACTTAGTAAAAGCATAATGTGCTACATATAGCACATTGAGAGGGGGAATTAAATGAAGAAGTTAATGGTGAGTGTTGTATTCACCATACTCATAACATTGCTTTTTCCTCAAATATCTGCCTATGCCGACAATGCTGACAACGAGCCTATACAGGGAATAACACAGACTACGGACGAGCCTGTGTATATTGACGATAGGTGTTATCCCTTGACTGCTAACAAGGAAGAAAAAAATGACGAGGACGGAGTATTTTATGCCTTCAAATTTGCCGCCGATCGTGGAGAAACAAGAAACATTTATGCTGTTATGGACGGCTATATTCTTGATATCCAGTCTGATTATCTGTGGTTAGAGGATAATGAAGGGGAGATACAGACTGTATACAGCCCACAGATAAGTGGCTCAATCGAATGGCTTGTGTCGCCTGATGATGATGTAGAGGCAGGCGATGTTATAGGTAGGATATCATCGCAAGGAATGGACTATCAAAATCTTTATGTGCGGTTTTTGAGAGAGGATATTGGCGATGATGAACAGCCATACTTTACTTGGAATGAGATTTTCAATGGTGAGGCTGACAATATTGGAGAGGAAATATCCATATATGACCGTTGGAGAGTTTATACAGAACAGTTTGACCGTGATAATTGGCAAAACATTATAGACAGCTTTGATTATATAATAGGAATTTTCACTGGCGAAACAGACTTAACTGGCGATCTTATGAGAGGGCTTGCGGCATTTAATGATGAAATTATAGATATATCATCGACTGGGTTTAATGCTCTGCGCTCTGAATTAAGAAGGGAACGCTTGCTTGAAGATAACACATATAATATGGTAAAAAATATATATGTTTCACTATATCCTTTCGCTATTTTTTTAGCGATAATGATATGGTACATTGATGTGTATAAGCAAATAGCATCATCAAATTTTGACGGTTTTAGTAAGCGTGAATTTAAACAGCTTGCGTGGTCTTTCTTTGGTGTGGTCTTTTGGATAACTAACGCATTTGGTCTTTGTATGATTATTTTAAAAATAGAGTCGGGGATAGTTTCTAGCCTTGTAACGAATGACGAACTTGTGATTAGACCATTTGAAATGGCAGTTGAAGAAGGTAACACGGGCAACATTTTTGGCGATCTTATTTACACGTTTCTTGCTTGGCTAAATAACTATTCCACATTTTTGGCTCTTAATGGTATAATGCTTATTGTATCACTTTGCGTTGTATGCAAATTAACAGTGAGACAAATAGAACTATGTTGTATGATTTCGATTTCGTCTGTATTCTTTGCTTGTATGCAAATGAAAAATTTGAAATGGCTTTTTAGGAAGTTCTTTAAATCATACATCTTTGTGGTGTGTCAGACAATACCAATGTCATTAGTATATCTTGTGGGAAGGAACTGGGTCAATGAGAGAATGAGTCAATTAACATTCATAAATCTCGACTGCTTTGTTATTATTATAGGTATGGGTTGTCTAATGCTGAAAAAATCGTTTCTATATAGGATATTTGAATAAGGGGGAAGAAACTTGGCTGAGATAAAAGCAAAAGTAATCAACATAAAGTACGTTAAGTCGGAAAGTGAAAAAAGCAAAGGAACTTTTTCACCTAAAGATTTAACCGTAATAGCTGTTACGGCGGCAGCGGTCATTGCAGAAATGCTGACTTTCGGCAAGCTGTTTGGAATGGGCTTAGTGCTGAGAGCCATAATAGGTGCATTAATCATCGTTACTTCTATTTTCGGTTTTTTGATCGAAGTGGATAATGAAATGCTTTTAACACACATAATTAATATGAGAAGAAACAGAGTGGATATAAGACCATATTGCAAGAGAGGCACGTTTGACGTGCCAGTTGGCGCAGAGGCATCTATAAGTGACACCAAAAAGGTCGAAGGAATATTCATTGTAGGAGAGGACGAAGCGGAAATGAAGAAGAAAAAAAGCAAGTATGAGGGCAAGTCGATTTGTGTTCCAAAGACTGCGCAAGATACACTACCGTTTGAAGAAGTTTACGAGGACGGAATTGTGAAGGTGCGTGAGAATGTGTATGCTTTGGTATTTGCATATACGGATATCGAGTACAATAAGCTGACGCTCGACAGCAAACGAAGAATGGTAGACCAGTATCATGAATTGTTGAACTCTCTGCCACAGAATGTAACGTATCAGGAGCTTATAGTGAATAAGCCTGTTGACCCTAAACGCTATGATAGAGAAATGATGCTTAAAACGAAGGATAATCAGGAGCAAGAAGAACTCGTTGACAGTATGAATGATATCATTGCATACTATGTTTCACAGTCTGCAAAGTCAACGGCTGAACATCTAACGTATATGGCTCTTTCATATGAGCTGCTTAACAGCAAGGACGATTTGACAGCTCTGCATAACACCTATGAGGATATCAGCAACGTGCTTGAAGCACTAGGCTCAAAGACAAGAGTCCTAGAGCCAGAAGAAACATTTAAGTTAATGCACGATATCTATTATCCTTATGAGGAGTTTAAGCTTGCAAAGGATATCTATGCAAGGGGAGAAAATATCAGAGATTACATTGCACCAAATGGCTTCAAGTTTACGAGGAAGTACATAGAGTTAGGCGACAATCACTTTATGAGAGTGTTGGCAATGAGACTTGCTTATGATGTGAACGAGCTTACTGACAGCTTCATTGCAAAGCTCCTTGACAATCCTTATAGGGTATGTGTATCAAAAATCGTTACAAGGCTTGATAAGAATTACGCCTTGAAGCAGATAAAAAATGATTACGCTGATGCAGTTGACCGTCAGGATCAAATTGAAAAGGAAAACAGTCAGAAGGGCGTTACTGGTATGTCATATACCGTATCGTCAAGAATTAAAAACCTCAGAAATGTTCTTGACGAGGTTAATAAAACTGAAAACGAACTTTTCAGAATTGCACTGTTTGTAACGATAAGCGCAGAGAGCCTTGAAGAGCTTGACAGCCTTACGGACTATATCAAGCAGAAAGCAACAAGCAGTCAGGTCGCTTTGAATATAATAGCAGGCGGACAAGAGAAGGGAATACATTCTGTTATGCCGTTTGCAGTCAATCATTTTGACGGAAGTAAAACGAGCTATACTACAAACCTTCTTACTGAGGCGGCATCGGTGCTTATACCTTTTTCAACGAGAGTATTCTACAATCCGAATGGTGTATGTTACGGCTTTGAAAAGGTCAATAAAAATCTTATTGCTATTGATAAGGACGAAGGAATGAACGCTAACACTATGATGTTCGGTGCATCGGGTTCAGGAAAGTCTATGCTTGAAAAGCTGACATTTATTCAGATGTACCTGAAACACCCCGATTATAGGTCAATATTTATCGACCCTGACGGAGAGTATACACATCTTCTTGAAGAAATGGGCGGCGTTCAGATAAACATTACTCCGTCCTCGAAAACGAAAATCAATATATTCGATATAGATTTGAATTATGTTGATAAGGACACTCAGCAAGACCCTATTTCAATGAAAATAGACTTTATGCTTATGGTTGTCGAGCTTGCAAAGAAATCTCCTCTTACCTCTTCGGAAACAAGTATACTGAATAGGTGTATCAAGCATCTATATCAGCCGTATATAAAGAGTGGTGACGAGAAGGACAAGCCAATATTCAGCGACCTGTACAAAATGCTAAAAGGACAAGACGAGGACGATGCGAAAAAGCTTGCTCTTGACCTCGAATTTTATGCAGATAGTGATTACTTCTTTGACGGTCATACAAACATTGATATGAATAATAAGCTTATCCAGTTCAATGTTAAGAATATCGAAAAGGACAAAACAATGTCATTGCAGATAATTCTTGAACTGATTTGGCAGACTGTAAATAAGAACAGCAAAAATGGCTACAGAACGATATTTGTAAACGATGAAGTTCAGACAATGCTCACAGACTATACAGGACAAGAGGCAACGAGAAGCAGTAAATATTACGAGGAAACTTACCGCCGTATTCGTAAACTTGGCGGTATACCGACAGCTATTGTTCAGAACATTTCAACGTTCTCAAAGTCCACGGTCGGCAATGCGATGATGGACAACGCAAGTATGACGATACTTTGTCAGCAGGGAGAGGCTGATATTGAAGTAGCGGCGGCAAGATTTAAGCTTACCCCCGAAGAAACTAAATGGGTATCATCAGGCGTTCTTGGAACAGGTATTATAAAGGTAGGTCAAAAAAAGGTTATGTATGATATGCGAATACCTCGAAAAGTCAGAGCCAATTCATTGGTTTATGAGCTTTGTGCAACTGACCCTAGCAAATAGAATGATGAAGATAGCAGAGGAGTTTAAGACCTCTGCTATTTTTTTATGTGCTACATATGTCACGTCAAGTATTTTCACAATTTTCTTATACATTTGCAAAAAAGCACTTGACAAATTGCTTATAATATGCTATAATGTATTCATAGAACACAATACGAAAGAGGTTTTATTTTATGAAAATCATAAAAAACATCAATGACCTTGTAACGAGAACTCCTGCGGAAAAGGCAGAACTGGATAAGGTCATTTCCAAAAAGATAAACATAGGCAGTACACTCGAATATAAGGGGGCTTACTATATCTTAGACAACGCCTTTTTCACAAAAGAGAGAGGCGGCAGTAGAAGAATAGTAATGGGCGTTCTTGTAGGCGTGAATGGCGCAACACTGAATATTAATCTCAATGATAGCTCAGTCAAGTATGCGGACGTTCTGATGCAGACCTGTAGCGATAGTTATGATATCCTTGCTATGATCGGCGCAAAGTGCTTGAAATGTGGCGACAAAACAGTATACGATAAGGTTTATTCGGTTGCTACACCTTATCATAGTACGGCTAACATCTTTTATTATATAAAGGAGCATTATGTTGAATGGACTTCTGATAAGTCTGAGCTTGACTTCATTGAAGCGTGGATAACAGACCACGAAAGCCGATATCCTGACGTTCTTCGTTCTCGTCTCGATGCTAAGAAAATGAGCGATATGATCGCAGAGGGTAAACGGTATGCGGATATAGGACGTATGTATAATACGTCAAGAGAGTTCGTGAGAGTCCTTGCAAAATCTTATGCTGAAAAATATCCAGACCTTATTTTGTCACCGATAAAGAAGAAAAAGTCTATAACCAAGGAAGTTTTCAATAACGTCCTTGTGAGAATAGCGGTTTCTGAGAAAATGAAGAAAGCCATTGATGATTACTTTGCAGATAATGAGATAATCGGTCATACACAGTATGTGGGCTTTTGGCAGCCTGTTCTCGAAAGCTTCCTGAACAATCCAACGGAAATAAAGGGAGAGTATCTTGTAAAAAGCGACTCAGGTATGCTGTCTGAGGAACGAAAAAGACCGATAAAGGTGCATTTCTATATCACTCAGGAAATGAAAGAACGCCTTGACGATTATGTGAAGGTATACAATGAAACTCACTCACAGCATATCCGTGGCAAGGGAAGAGTTGTTTTGCAGGCACTTGATGATTTTCTGATGTGACACATATGGCACATTTGCTGAAATGTGTTGACTTTTGCGCATTTTAAGTGTAAAATTTATAATGAGGTGAGTGTATTGAAATCAGAAGAAAGCAGACTGTTGTTTTTCGATAAAAAGGACAGTGAAGAAGCTGCCGAGAAAGAAAAAAGAACGATAGACCATTCCGTAAAGTTCAAGAATAATTTGAAAGCCGTTGGCGAGTGGATAGTTAAGATACTCAGCTCGTTTGTTGTTTGTCTTGTGGCATCACTTCTTGTTACTATCATTTTTAATTCGGTACAGGAAGATGTTTCATTGGCGAGTTCCTTTGATATGGTTATAGGCAAGATAAAGGAATGGGTCGAAATATACTTATAGACATAGGAAGGAAAGTATACAATGAATGTAGTTGTTGTCTGCAATAAGCTTAATAAAAAGACAATGAAGGAATATCTGCCCAGCAAGAAACATAACATCAATGTTTTGGGCATCATCATTTCAGTAAAAAATAAAGACGAACTCATTCGCCAAATCACAGAGGTTTATAATCCTCACGCCTTGTTCTGGGTGAACGGTGTTCCTTGCGGCTCGAAGAATAAAGAAATAAGCGAGTTGGAAATACTCACAGATTTAAAAAAGGCTGACCCTAATCTTAAAATTTTCTATAGCGTTGTGAACAGGGTCGAGATAGACAATTACGATGAATTTGTGACTGAGCTTATCCGCAATGGTATTTATAACATCATTACTGGCGTAAGGACGGTTGACGATTATCATAGACATTTGCTGTCACCGATAACAAACGCTGAGGCGGCGTTTAAGCTTGCAAAGGTAGAAATGCCTGAGAACTTTAAAAATGAGGATATGGAGCGTGAGGAACAGGAACAGCTTTCGGCAGAGTTCGAGGAAACTTTTGATGAAAATGAGTTCTATCAAAATTCTCCTTCTGTTGCGGCAATAGCCCCTGTTAATATAGAGCAGGGATATGGTGATAATGGCTTAAATGAGTATGGCAAAACAGAGGAACTGAGCCACCCTGAGAGCGTTGCGCCTGACGAAGAAGTTCCTGACTTTATCAATGAGAATGTTGACGAGCTTATCGCCAACTCAAAGAGCGAAGAATACTTTGCGAATAAGGAAGAGACAACAGAGGAAACACCTGATACAGCGGACACAGACGAAGCAGAGGACGTTCCGATCGTAAGCTTTGATGATAAGCCGCAAGACTTAGAAGAACTCGTTACAGAGGAGCAGAGCAGTGCTGAGAACGTTGTACCTGATGAAGAAGTTCCTGACTTTATCAATGAGAATATTGACGAGCTTATCGCCAACTCCAACAGCGAGGAATACTTTGCAGATAAAGAAGAAGCCACAGAGGAAACGCCTGATACAGAGGACACAGACGAGGCAGAGGACGTTCCAATCGTAAGCTTTGACGATAAGCCGCAAGACTTTGAAGAACTCGTTACAGAGGCGCAGGGTGGAACTGAGAA
>OGJK01000160.1_pt1 | contig 74866 bp, 68 predicted proteins | sample 1571961 | NCBI WGS metagenome assembly OGJK01 (sample SAMEA2582120, study PRJEB24529) | metagenome | biome: Human gut stool | place: China | collected 2011 | reverse complement strand
GCCGATCGGAAGAATGATTATTTACCGTCTTGCGGAAGTGGCGGTCAAGATGAAAAAACTTGTTATTATCTCCATATTATTAATTTGAAAGTTTCCTGTACCAAATCGCTCAGGAATAATAGGAGATAAGGCAGTATTATACTTAGGTAAGCCATCCTCAGAGAAAAAATCACTTGGTGAAACTGGTGCCGTTAAATACATATCGTCGTTAAAACAAACAAAATGTTCAGACAAATTTGGTATTTTATGAATATTACATTCAATGGCATTAGATGAAAACACTGGTAGATAGTCATTGTTGATGATTTCTTTATGATCAATAACGTCTAATTTACTATTATCTACATCTAACCAATCTGGTATCTGATTATCAGTTACTAAATAAACCTTATTCACCCATGGTGCAAACTTCTCAACACCTCTAAACCAATACTTAAACGTCCCCCATTCACGGTACGCTTTATCGGAGTTCATATTATTTTCTGATGTTGCAAAAGTAGAGTCATATTTTCTCTTTCTGGCTCTCCAATTAGGATCACTACCATCAACCCAGGTTACAACAAAATCTATTGGAAAATTCATATCACTTCCTCTTTATTTTTTATTCATAAAATAATAAATAACTTTATTATTTCCTATACAACTCCGAAAAATTCCGAATATAACTTTGTAATGAGAAGAGTTCTTTTTGACGTTTGACTGATGCCTTGCCAAATTGCTCTCTCTTCTCAGTGTTCTCGGCTAATTCTCGAATAGCCTTCGACAATTCTGTAGGCTGATTTGGAGTGGCTAGGAGACCGTTTTCTCCCTCCTTAACCATTTCACAGACCCCACCATGACGATAACCAACTACAGGTTTGCCACAAGCCATGGCTTCTAGGACGACTGTTGGGAGAGGATCTGGATTGGTACTTGGTAAGACAAAGATATCAAACATATTATAAAGCTCTGTCGTCTTGCTATAATAGTCAATACGCTTGATTTGTCTAGCTACTGGTGAGGCTGAGATTGCTTTTTCCAACTCATCAACACGCCACTCTTCACCCTCAAATGCACTACCTGCCAAAAAGGCAACTGCTTTTGGATTAGCCTTCAAGATCGGAGTCACAGCTTCTAAAAAGTCACCTTGACCTTTCCAGGCATTAACTCGACCAATCATACCGATGACAAGCGCATCTTGTGCAATACCAAACTGATCTCGGACGGCCTTGGCATCCATTTCATGATAAACAGCATTGTCAACACCATTATAGATGACTTGAACTTGGTCATTTTTTACAAAGCGAGACTGCTTGACGTGGTTGGCTACAGCATTTGAAACCGTCACAATCGTATCGGCATAACGTCCCATCAAAAAGTTGATGAAATCTGAAATTGCTTTTGGTTTAACAATAATTTCATGCACATGCCAAATCAAAGGAAGTTTCAACTTACGTTTGAGGTAAATTCCTTCAAGAACCGCTGTAGTGTTGTTGTGAATGAGAGTAATTCCGTTTTCCTTAGCATATTCAGCAATTTGCTTTGAATAACGATTATAGGAGCCAAAATACTCAAAAATGCCCTTAGGATTAAAATATTTACGACGCAAGATTGGATAATGGATAACTTTAACTTTAGCACCTACACTCTCCAATGCAGCAACTAAGACACCATCATTGGGTAAAATAACGTGTGCTTCAAATTCGTCTTTATTCAAACCTTTAATAAGCTCTAACAATACCTTATCAGCGCCATACATTTCTGCACCAGCGTGGAGATATAAAATTTTCTGCATTTCTATCCTTTAAATACTTTTTCGTAGTCTGTGACAATCTTTTCCCAAGTAAAGGCTTCTTCGATACGTTTACTTGATTTTTGATTGAGGTCTGCGATAGCTTGTTCATCCAATTGTTCAGCTTGATTAATGACACTTGCCAATTGGTCTTTTTTCCAATAGAGAGCACCATCTTCACCGACTTCACGGTTAAAGCCAACATCCAACAAGAGATTGAGCTTAGTTGACTCAAGTGCCTCAAGAAGTGATGGATTGGTTCCACCAACCTCATGACCATGGAAATAAGCAAAGGCATTCTCACGAATGTACTTGAGCAATTCTTGGTCATAAACAGTTCCTACAAATTTGATGCGAGAGTCTTTGTCAAAACCTGTTTCTTTCTTCAATTTTTCGTAAAAGGCATTTTGTTCAACATTAGTAACCAACACAAAATCTTTTTTTGTATTTGACTTCATAAACTCACGAAGCATTGCCTCATAGTTATTTTCTGGAACGAAGCGTCCAACAACAAGGTAATAATTATTTTCTGAAACTCCCTTTTCTGAAAACCATTCACGTACGACACGGTCTTTTGAAGAAAGGCTAGATTTTTCAAGCTCTGTTCCATAAGCGATGTAAGTTGTCTTTGGTGAATATTTTTTATAGTCATCTTGGATATATTTTTCAATATTCTTACTATCACATACCAATAAATCAGCATGTTTTACCATCAATGACTCAGAAACTTTCCAATAACGACGAACAGGGGCACTCCATTTTTGACGCATCCATTCATGTCCATCTGGATTAACAAATAATTGACCACCAAGAGCGTGGATTTGCCTTTTAAAATGATTAATGAATGGTCCGATGCGACAAGCTAAAACATAAAAAATTGGATTAACATCACTATTTTCTTTTGCGATTTCAATCGACCTGTTTAGAGCAGCGATGTCATAGGCAATTGCTCGTGCAGGACCAATATTTGGCACATCAATATTAAAACAAGTTGCTCCATTATGTTCAAAAATATCATCTGTGATATTTGATTTAGCAGAGTTTTCTCGCATACATGCCACATAGTATTTGATATTTTTATCTTTTTGATTTTCAGTTAGTTTTTCTACAAAGGTTTCAAACCCACCATAATTTGCTGGTATTCCTTTTGAACCTATAATATAGACACTTTTCATTTTTTCTCCCAATACAAGAATGAAGAGGGACCCTACCTACTTCCCTCTCTTTTTAGTACGACTCCAAATGTTTTGGCAATAATTTTAATATCTTCACTGATGCTCCAGTTTTGGATATACTTCATATCAAGTGCTACGACTTCTTCAAAGTCGGTAATGTCACTACGGCCACTAACTTGCCATAAACCAGTAATTCCTGGCTTGGTAGTCAATCGTTTGAAATGATGCAATTCATAGTGATGATATTCGTCAAGCGTTGGTGGACGTGTGCCCACAACAGACATTTCACCTTTTAGCACATTGATAAACTGTGGCAGCTCATCAAGGGACCAATCACGTAACTTATGTCCAAATGGGAAGATACGAGGGTCATCTTCCATCTTAAACATTAAGTCAGTATCCAAATCATTTTGTGCTAGTAATTCTTTTTTGCGTTCTTCGGCATCGGTGTACATGCTTCTAAATTTGTAAATTTCAAAAACTTTACCGTTTTTACCAACACGTTTTTGTTTGAAGATTAGAGGTCCTGGTGATTGTTTCTTGACTATCGGGGCAATAATAATAGCTACAATCCCAGTAATCACTAATCCAACTAAAGCCATTGCAATATCCATAAGACGTTTTAAAGCAATTTGACGGAATTTTACAATATTGAATGCTGTCGTTATGAAGGTCGTATCACCTAATTTTTTTAGAACACTATTTCCAACATAGAAGTCCGAATAATTCCCAACAGCTACTGTCGTTGGAATTCCCAATAATTTTAAACAATGAGCAAATTCTGTAAAATCATCTTGGTGATTTTTGGCAACAAATATCTCGTCAACTTGGTGATTTGCCACAAAATCTCTAATTTCTTTAGTACTTTTTAAGATAGGCTGTGTAATTTTTGGATTGTCACGACGACTGATATAAGCAGCGATATGGTAATTGGAATTGTTAAGGTCTTTAGTGACCTCCTTGTCATTTTTAAAATCTGTAACAAAGAGAATCTCTTTAGTAATAGGTGTATGGCTTCTAAAAAGATTTTTTGCTATAATTCGTCCAATAAATACAAACAGCGCTACTAAAATAAAAATTTGCCCCAAGAAGAAATAAGACATCTGTGAAATGTCATGGATAAAACGAATTTTACCAAGCGTCAGTACAAAAGTAAATAAAACTAAAACTTTCATACCATAAATCACAGATGCTTTTAATTCTTTTAAATAACCACGATTTGTAATTGAAGAGTATTCATCGCTCAAAACACCAACAATCACAATTAAAATCCCAAAAACAACTGCAAAGAATTTACTATCAAAAAAATGATAAGGATAAAATTGTGCTAAGATGAGGTAACTTACCACTAAAGCTATAATATCCGACACAAGGTAATAAACTTTCTTTTTCGAATCTTCGCTATACATATAACTCCCTGTTCCCTACTCTAAGGTAAAAGTATCAGCTATTTTTTTCGTTTACCTCTACCATTTTTTGATTTTTCGTCACTCTTTCCGTAATTGCCATAACTACCGTACCCACCGTAACTACCATATGAACCATACTTATCTAAGTGAATATCATACTTATTCAAAATAACGCCAAGGAAAACTGAACCACTTTGTTCTAGTTGTTCTTTTAGTTTCGTAATCGTACGGCGTTTATCAGCTCCCGCTTTTACTACAAGCAAGCTAGCATCTGAATGGTGTGCTAGGATAGCTGCATCAATAACCAAACCAAGCGGTGGTGTATCAATGATAACATAGTCGTAAAGTCCACGAACAGTTTCAATCATCGATTTGAAGTTATCATTTTGAATCAATGATGTTGGATTTGGTGGGACTTGCCCAGCAGGAATAATCATCAAATTATCAATACTTGTGTCACAAATAACATCTGACAACTCTGCATTTCCAGACAAGAAACTTGTCAACCCCTGATAACGTTCATTAGATTTAAACGTTCCTGACATGACTGAATTACGTGTATCCGCATCAATCAATAGCGTTCGAAAACCTGCCTTTGCAAAAGAGATAGCAAGGTTAACAGACATTGTTGATTTTCCTTCGCCAGGTTGAGCTGAAGTCAACGTAATGACTTTTAAATCACGTCCGCTAAATTGAATATTGGTACGGATAGAATTGTAATATTCCTCCATAGACTTAACCATTTGAGCTTTAGCTCTCACTAATTCTAACTGTGGCATTACAATTTTTCTCCTTATAATTTATCAATATCTGGTACAACTCCTAAAAGTGTCATACCAAGCACTTCTTCGACGTCTTCTGGACGACGAACACGATCATCAAGCACTTCTGCTACTAAGATACCAACAACAGCTAAGAATACCCCAGCAAGAGCACCAATAGCAGCATTTTTCTTAACATTTGGTGATGATGGGTGGCTTGGTTTTGTCGCAGATTCAAGGGTTGTCACGTCATCAACTTTTGTAACAGCTTTGATCTTTTCAGCCGCAACTTCACGAACAGTATTTGCAATATCACAAGCTCTTTGTGCATCAGTGTCAGTGACTGAGATAGAAATCACACGTGTGTCTGTTGGGATAGTTACCGCAATGTCTTTAGAAAGTTCACTAGCAGACATTGAGAGTTTTTCTTGGTTGATAACTGATGACAAGACTTCACTTGATGTGATAACTTCCTTGTAGTCGTTAACCAAGTAAGACCCTGCTTGAAGGTCTTGGTTAGTAAGACTTGTATCGCTGCTACGGCTAACAACGTAGATACGTGTCGTAGAGGTATACTTAGGCTTAATAAAGAAGACACTTCCTAATAGAGCAATTGTTCCCACAAGCAATCCGACAAAGATGATAAAAAATTTCTTACTCCATAACTTTCTCAACAAGTACAAAATGTCAATTTCGAGGCTTGCATTATCATTTGTATTCATACATTCTCCTATAAATATTTATTTTCTAATAAAGTTTTAGCATTTCCTTCAAAAAGATCGAAAGCACGCCTATCACCAAAGTCTCTAGTAATAATGTCTCGTGCTTGGTCCATGTAAGGCGGACGAGGTCCTAAGTTATGCATATCACTTGCTACGATATGAACCAAATTTTTCTCTAAGAAATAGCGTGCACGTTTTTTAAAGACACGGTACTTATCACCAAAAAGTCTTGGCTTTAAGACATGGGCACTATTAATCTGTGTGTAGCAACCCATGTTAATCAATTCCTTAACACGTTCTTCATTAAATTCAAGCGCATTATAGCGTTCGATATGAGCAACAACTGGTGTGATGCCAAGCATAATGACATTACTAAGCGCTGTGTGAATCTCTTTCCATGGTGTGGTCATACTAAACTCAATTAAAGCAAAACGTGTATTATTCATTTTGGGAACCTGACCACGCTCGAGCTTTTCAAGAATATCACTACTATAGTAAAGTTCACCACCATACAAAATCTTTAAACCTTCGTATTTGGCTTCAGCAGCTTCTTTGACTTGACTGAAATTAGCAAAAATCTTATCTTCTGGTGTTTCAAACATTCCTTTGCGACGATGTGAAGTTGAGACAATGGTCCGCACTCCTTGGCGATAGCTTTCACCGATAAGGGCTAAACTTTCTTCTATAGTAGATGGTCCATCGTCTACATCAAAAATAATATGCGAGTGAATATCTATCATCTATTACTTACCTTCCATGACATCCTTGATGGCTTGCGAAGCTTTTGCCACACTTGCATCATCTAGCTTAATCATATAAAGACTTGATGATGGCATCGCATACGAAGTCAACTCACCAGTAGAACCTGTACCCGTTACTTCTTGTGAGGTTACAGTAAATTTCTTACCTGAGTCCAATTGAGTATTGACTAACTTCATCATGGTATCTAATTTCATATCAGTCTGGATAGAATCTTGAACATTCGAAATAATCGTTGAGTAATTAGAAACTGAGTTTAATGAAGTCAATTTGTTAAGGATAGCTTGGATGACCTTCATTTGATTATTACCGCGGTCATAATCTCCATGTTCGAGGCTATAACGTTCACGAACAAAACCAAGAGCTTTATCTGAGTCAAGTGTTACGTTTCCAACTGGAAATTCATAATTACCATGAAGGCTTGTAAAGGCCTGACTATTGTAAACCGTAATACCACCTAGTGCATCAATTAACTTCAAGAAGGAATCAAAGTTAAGGCGAGCATAGTAGTCAATGGTGATACCATAGAGATTCTCAAGAGTCTTCTCTGAGGTTTCAACACCATAGATACCAGCGTGGGTCAATTTATCATATTGATCAGCGCCACCATCTGGAATCTTAACATAAGCATCACGAGGCGTTTCCGTCATCAAAATCTTATGAGTATTCATATTGACTGTTAAGATTAGGTTGACATCTGAACGCGATACGGTTGAGATAGAACCATATGTATCAATACCACTGATGTAAATGTTAAAGACATTTGAATCATGTGCTTTGGCTTCGTCTTTGATACTTGTCTTAATCTTATAAGAATAGATAGTCTTAAGATTTGATTGGAAATTCTCGTAAGACATTTCAAGCAAGCTTGAATAAGCACTGTTAAAGACCATAGCCTTGCTTGAGCCATTAACTAAGTTCTCATAAGCAGCTTGATAAGAATCAACTTTTTCTGTCGCTAAGTCTACTCCCTTTTCTGACTTAATGTGAGACAAGAGTTCATTGATATTGCTACCGTCAGCATCTGTCGGTGCTTGAACACTTGTGAGGTCAGATACATCATTAACTGAGCTATTGCTTGGAACAACCACACTCATCTCAATTTCTGAGTAAGAAGCCGTCTCATTCATATTATGTGCCACATCAACCAAAGACTTAAAGGCAAAGAGGGAAACTGCAGCAATGATTGAAAAGACAACCAAAAGGACTGTTGTTAGAACTCTGCTCTTTTTAAGAATGCTCAATGTTAAACACAAAGCAAAAATAGCTACTAATATAATAGTATAAACAACGTTAAGATGTCTAAAGGCCAAGATATGATGAGCATACATCATATAAGTGGCAAGACCAGCAAGCACAGCATACAAGACTAAAAACGCCGCATTCACAATCTTCAAATCAGCAAACCGAGAGCGCCGCTGTGAGCTCTTATGGTGCTTATGATGACTACTGTGATGGTGACCATGGTAACTACCATGATGATGTGAGTGAGTCGGCATTTTAATAAATCTCCGCTTCCTAATTAATTGTTAACGTTCTTATTCTAGCATTTTATAAGAGTTATTGCAATTTCAAAAAAATCTGAAACTTTACATGATAATTCTTATACTTTTAATAAATATTAGTTTTGACAACGTTTTACCGCCTTTAAAAATACCATTTTATGCACTTGTTACGTTTTGGTTACATTTTCGAAAAAAAGTCATATTTATGTAATTATTCGGTTTTAGATGTTGTTTTTTGTACATTTTTAAAATTTTGTCCATTTTTAGAGAATATTTCCAAACAAAACATTATTCCCACTATTAAAACGGCAAGCGCAATCATTAGAAAAAATCATTCTATTTTTGTCTAAACTTCTAATTGAAAAGTTCGTTTTTTTATCGCTTTCACATCTACTACATTTCCACTACTTGCGGGATTTGCGATTTTGAGCTAAACTAAGGCTATGAGAATACAACAATTACACTACATCGTTAAAATCGTGGAAACGGGCAGTATGAACGAGGCTGCAAAACAACTCTTCATCACTCAGCCAAGTTTGTCAAATGCCGTTCGTGACCTGGAACACGAGATGGGGATTGAGATTTTTATTCGTAATCCTAAGGGAATCACTCTGACAAAAGACGGGGTTGAGTTTCTTTCTTATGCGCGCCAAATACTTGAACAAACAGCGCTTTTAGAGGAACGTTACAAGAGCAAAAACACCAACCGTGAGCTCTTTAGCGTCTCTGCGCAGCACTATGCTTTTGTGGTGAATGCTTTTGTTTCACTTCTGAAAAAGACAGACATGACACGCTATGAGCTTTTCCTTCGTGAGACCCGAACATACGAAATCATTGATGACGTCAAAAATTTTCGTTCTGAAATCGGGGTGCTTTTTCTAAACAGCTACAACCGTGATGTCTTGACAAAGATGTTTGATGACAATCATTTGACTTATACCAGTCTTTTCAAAACTCGTCCGCACATTTTTGTCAGCAAAAATAATCCGCTAGCTGAAAAGACACTGGTGACTATGGAAGATTTGGAAGAATTTCCTTACCTTAGCTACGATCAAGGAATTCACAACTCTTTTTACTTCTCTGAAGAAATCTTATCACAAATCCCACATAAAAAATCAATCGTTGTCAGTGACCGTGCGACGCTTTTCAATCTCTTGATTGGTCTTGACGGCTACACTATCGCTACAGGTATCTTAAATAGCAACCTTAATGGCAATGACATCGTCTCAATTCCGCTTGACGTTGAAGATATGATTGATATTGTCTACATTCGCCACGAAAAGGCTAATTTTTCAAAAATGGGTGAACGTTTTATCGATTATCTACTTGAAGAAGTACAATTTGATAAATAAAAAGTTCTTGGACAGAGTCCAAGAACTTTTTATACTTCATTGTCTTAATTCATGCTTTATTATCTCATTGATTTTGTCAAAATAGAAGGCCTTTGTGTCATATTTAACGCCTGCATAAATGGCTAAACCAATGATTTTATCTAGAAAGGCTTGCGATGAGAAATTCGTTGTGCGATGAAGTTCTTCTTCATCAAATGGTTTAATCAGATGAGCAAGAGGGTTTCGGACAGATTTCTCAAATTGACGAAGCTCTGTGATTAAGTTTTTAATATGATCTGGCAACTGACTGTATTGCAAGAGCTCTGCTAAACTACGAGACGTCACCTTTGCATCACGGCGAATCACCAAATACTTATGAAAAATAGGATAGTCGCTCTGCTTCATTTCTGTAAAAAGCCAAGTATCATACTGATCATTTTTAGCATCATGGATAAACTCTTCTAGATTAGGAATCTCACGCTTTGCTAAGCGATAAAAAAGTCTGTATAGAATGGGACTAACTGAGCGGACAAAATCAATAATATTACCATTTTTCACCTTAGCTTCCAAATCCATAATATAATTTGCTAATTGTTCTTCCTCATACGCAGTGCTAATGAGTGAAACGCCATATTTGGCTAAAATTGCTTGATTTTCTGCTGGATGTGAAAAAGCAAAGTCAACGTTAAGTTCCCTACGCTCTTTTAACATTTCTAAAAGATAGCGACTTTGCGCTGGAAAATCGCTGTGCTGCTCTGCTATTTTCCAAGCGTGATTATAAGCATAGACATCCAAAAGGATGTCTATTGTTTCATATATTTCTTGCATTAATCTGCAATAAGAGTTTCAAGACCGACTTTCATCATGTCTGTGAAAGTTGTTTGGCGTTCTTGAGCTGTTGTGTCTTCGTCAGCAACCAAGCTATCAGAAATTGTCATGATACCAAGTGCTTGAACACCGTGTTTGGCAGCGAGATAGTAAAGTGCAGCTGCTTCCATCTCAACGGCTTTCACGCCAAGTTGACCAAGTTTGATGTTGTTTTCTGCGAAATCAGAGTAAAAGGCATCAACTGACAAAACACTACCAACATGTGTTGTCATACCAAGGTCTTTAGCGATGTGGTAAGCTTTATCAAGCAATGTGAAGTCTGCGATTTGTGGGAAATCGTATTGTGGCCATTCGTTTTTAATCATGCTTGATGTTGTTGCGGCTGCTTGCGCAAGGACAAGTTCACGCACGTGAACGTCTTTATTAAGTGAACCTGCTGTTCCGACACGGATTAATTTTTTAACACCGTATGATTGAATCAGTTCAGTCGCATAGATTGAGATTGAAGGCATTCCCATACCTGTTCCCATAACGCTGACACGTTCACCTTTGTAAGTCCCTGTGAAACCAAGCATACCACGGACGTTGTTAAAGCAAACAGCATCTTCTAGGAAGTTTTCTGCGATAAATTTTGCACGGAGTGGGTCTCCCGGAAGTAAGATTTTATCTGCGATTTCGCCTTGTTTGGCTTCGATATGGATTGACATAAAAATTCCTTTCAATAAGTTCAATAATTTTTTTGATGACAATAGCTAGCGCTACTGCGATTAACAAGACTGGCAAGGCTTGTAAATTTTGTCCTGTAAATGAGACAACTAGTCCAACTGCTGTCAAAGGTGCATTCATAGTAATGGCCAAGAAGACACATGACCCAATTAACATGGCTGAGTTCATCGAAATATCTGGAAAAGCTAACTGACAAAGCACAGCAAATAGAAATCCTAAAACTGCCCCCATTGAAAACGATGGTGTTAAGGTACCTCCGTATGCGCCATTTTTTAGCGTCAATAAGACAAGACAAGCTTTGATGATAAGAATAGGAATAGCATAAGATAAAGTCATGCCATCAAAAACAGCTTGTGCCAAAGCTCCGCCATTCCCCAAAATCTCTGGAAAATAGAGGGCAACACTAGCTAAAAGTAAGAAAGTTAAAGGTAACTTCCATAAGATGGCTTCATGAGTCTCTTTGCCAACTTGAGCTTTTTGGGTTAGACGTCGAAAAACTTCTGCAAGAGGGGTAATCAACACAGCTACTAACACTGCCAGCAGACAAGTGGCAAGATTGAGCGAAATTTGACCTCCATGATAAAGTGGTGCATCTGATATAACAAGTCCTGCAATAAGGCTAGCAAAAATACTTGTCAGAGACACAGCCATAACATTCATCAATGAGAGCCCAACACCTAAAGTCTCAAAAGCAAAAAAGATGCTAGCAATTGGTACTTGATAAACTGCTGAGAGACCAGCTGAGGCCCCACAAGCAATTGCAAGGCGTCTATCAGGCAAGTTCAAATGCATATAATCAGAGATACGACCTGCTCCAAGAGCCCCAAGCTCTCGTGGCGCTCCTTCTTTTCCAATCGGAGATCCCGCACCAACCGAAGCTACCTGTAAGAAAATATTCATCAAGTGAATCCCTAAAGCTGGGCGTTCAGAGCAAGGATTATCAGCCTTCATCTGAGATTTAACTGAGATAAGACGACGATTTTTTCGTTGAAGCACATACCAGATAAGCGCAGAGACCATCCCTGCAATCACAATCATCAAGAATTGTCTTTGGGAAATAGCTAGCACTTTTGTCTCTTCACTATGTCCTAAAACAACCTTCTCGACCATTTCTAAAAATTCATGAAGTAAGATACCACCTAAACCAGCCACCACACTAGTTGCCAGTAAAACTACTCCAAAACGTAAACAATAGCTGAAATTTTGAAATTGATTATTTTGTATAAGCATCTAAAAATTGTTCTAACAAATGATTCATCTGAGAATAATCATAAGTTAAAATTTCTTGTTTTGTCTGGATATAAGGGTGTGTGGCAACTTGTTCGTCATAATCAACTTCTTGAGCCAGTAAATCCTGAACCATGTCTTTTGAAAATTCCAAATGACATTGAAAAGCGTAATGCTTGTCACTATACTTGATGATTTGTCGTGGGCAAGCTTGACTAGCGGCAAGAATTTGCGCCCCTTCTGTCATGCCTGGCATATCACCGTGCCAATGACCAACAGTCACCGTCTTACCAAAATATGTCAAACGTTTATCAGTTGTACCAGCCTGAGTCAAGGAAATCGGAAAATTTCCGATCTCCTTCTCAGGACTATGTTCAACTGGTGCGCCATAAGCTTCACCCAGTAACTGTGCGCCAAGACAAACACCAATGATGCGTTTATCATGTGCGATAGCATCTTTAATCAAAGCTATTTCAGCTTGAGCATCAAAATGCGGGCATTCTTCTACTGTCGTACGAGGGCTCTGCGGTCCCCCCATGACTATGAGTAAATCAATTTTAGAGCTGTCAACTGGTAACTTCTCTCCTTGATAAAGCTTTGTTAGGCTAACCTCATGACCTCGCTTAATCGCCCAATCGTAATAAGCTCCAGGTGCTTCAAAAGCTTCGTGAATAACAAAATGAACTCGCACAGCACACTCCTTTTATCCAAAGACTAAAGATTGTAAATTAAAGTTCTGCCAAAACAGCTTTAACAAGTGTTTTGAAATCTTCTTTAATTTGTTGTATTACAGCAACCACTTCTTCGTGGTTAAGTGAACTTTGGAAACCAGCTGCATGGTTTGTAATAGCAGAAATTCCCAAGACTTTCAAACCTGAGTGAGCGGCAACGATAACTTCAGGAACTGTTGACATACCAACAGCGTCTGCACCAAGTGTTTGGAAAGCGCGGATTTCTGCAGGTGTTTCATAACAAGGACCTGACACACCAAGGTAAACCCCTTCGTCAAGTTTGATACCGATTTTTTCAGCAACTTTGTGAGCAATGGCACGGTAGTCTGCTGTATAAGCATCTGACATATCTGGGAAACGTGGTCCGAAGTCATCAAGGTTAGCCCCAATCAATGGGTTTTGACCTGTCATGTTGATATGATCTGAAATAGCCATCAAAGTACCGGGACCAAAGCCGATACCACCCGCAGCGTTTGTTACGATAAGACCTTTACAACCAAGGGCTTTCATCACGCGCACTGGGAAAGTTACCAATTCCATTGGGTTCCCTTCGTAGAAGTGGAAACGGCCTTGAAGAGCAAGGACTTTGTGACCACCAAGATCACCGTAAACCAATTGACCTGCGTGACCTGCTACTGTTGATTTACCCCAATTTGGGATTTTTTCGTAAGGGATGACAACTGCATTATCGATTTCTTCGGCAAGTTCACCAAGACCTGAACCTAGGATAAGTCCGAATTCTGGAGCATCACAAGCTTGTGAGACTAAAAACTGACGTGCTTCTTCAATTTTTTCAATAATTGTAGACATGTATTACCTCTTATACTAATTTATCTAAGAATGATTGACCAATCATCGCTTTTTCAACGCCAAAGTTTTCGGCGATTGTTGCTGAGATATCAGCGAAGTGTCCGACTGGCAAGATACCATTGCCTTTGAAGGCTGGACTGTAAGCTAACAATGGGACATATTCACGTGTGTGGTCTGTACCTGTGTAAGTTGGGTCATTACCGTGGTCTGCCGTAATCAAAAGAAGGTCATCTTCTTTCATGTTTTCCAAGATTTCAGGCATGCGTTTGTCGAAATCTTCAAGACAGTCACGGTAACCAGCAGCGTTACGACGGTGACCATACATCGCGTCGAAGTCCACTAGGTTTGTAAATGACAAACCTTTTGTGAATTCAGGCAACTGCATTGTTTTAAGAAGAGTATCAACACCGTGCATGTTTGATTTGTTATGTCCCATATCGTTTGTGATACCTGAGCCATTAAAGATATCATTGATTTTACCAACACCGTAAGTTGAAATACCAGCATCAGCCAATTTGTTAAGAACAGTTGGTCCAAATGGTGACAATGCATAGTCACGACGGTTAGCTGTACGTGTGAAGTTTCCAGGTTCTCCAACGTATGGACGTGCAATGATACGACCTAAAAGTGCTGGACGTTCTAGTGTGATTGAACGAGCAAATTCACAGATTTTGTAAAGTTCTTCAACTGGAATAACATCTTCATGCGCAGCAATTTGAAGAACAGGGTCAGCTGATGTATAGATGATTAACTCACCTGTTTCCATTTGACGTGGACCGAAATCATCGATAACCGCTGTTCCTGAGTATGGTTTGTTAGCTTCACGAATGACTTTACGTCCTGAAAATTCTTCGATTTTTGTCAAGATTTCTTCAGGGAAGCCATCAAGGAATGTATCAAATGGTTCTGTAATGTTAAGACCCATGATTTCCCAGTGACCTGTCATTGTGTCTTTACCAAGAGAAACTTCTTCTAGTTTAGTCGCATAACCAGTTGGTTGAACTTCAGCTGGAACAGTTTTTAGAGGAGTTTCACGAGGAATATTTCCAAGACCGATTTTAGCCATGTTTGGAACATTAAGTCCGACTGTTTTTGAAATGTGACCAAGTGTGTCTGACGCACCATCAGGAACACCAGCATTGACAAAGTTATTGGCATCTGGTGCTGCACCAATTCCGACTGAATCAAGCACAACAAGGTGAATACGATTAAAAGTTGACATAGTTTTCCTACTCTAGGGTGGTTACGGTTGGCACCCAAAACCTCCTAATCAACTGCAAGGTATGCAGGATTAGAAATAATAATTTGATTTTTTGCGATAACATAGCAAACAGGAGACTATCGGCTATTCTTAGTCAAACCATCTCCTGTAAACTTTCTTTATTTAGCTTCTAAAATTTTAACGCCGTCTTTACCAGCAACGATAACTTTGTTAACCATACCATTGAAGAGACCGTCTTCAACAACACCGACCATGGCTTTCAATTCTTTACCAAGTTCAACTGGATTTTTAATAGCACCAAGGTCAAGGTCGATGATATAGTTTTTCATATCAGTGACAAAGCGTTCGCCATTTGCCATGCGGTATGATGGTTTGTAACCTTTTTTCTCGAATTCACGGAAAATGCGGTCAGCACCATATTGCACAACTTCAACTGGCAATTTGAAAGCACCGAGTGTGTCGACCATTTTAGATTCGTCAACAACCCAGATGTATTCTTTACTTGGTGTAGCAACGATTTTTTCCATAAGAAGAGCACCGCCGCCACCTTTGATACCGTTGAAGTTTTTATCTACTTCATCAGCACCGTCGACAGTTACATCGATAACATCGATATCATCAACAGCTTTCAAAGGAATACCAAGGCCTTCTGCTTGAGCTGTTGTTTGGCTTGAAGTTGTCACACCGACAACTTTAAGACCTTCTTCTTTCATACGACGACCGATTTCTTCAACGAAGAAATATGCTGTTGAACCAGTTCCAAGTCCAACGACCATGCCGTCTTTCACATACTGAGCAGCTGTAACACCAGCCATTTTTTTAAGTTTTTCCATAACAACCTCACCTAAATTTATATGTAAAACAAAAATTACCTATTTTCAACTAACTATTATATCATGATTTAGGGTGTTTTCGCTACAATGGATTACTCAAAAATCGCTTTTCTGCTCCTTTACTTTCAGCCCTCTTCTATTGCTTGAAAAAATTTTTTGCGTTACAATTAAATATGATATTTTTTGAAAAACTAGATTGGAATGACATAAATGATTACAAAAGAATTCGACACAATTGCTGCGATTTCAACACCTTTAGGGGAAGGGGCTATCGGAATTGTCCGACTTTCTGGGACTGACGCGCTAGCTATTGCCCAAAAAGTTTATCGTGGTAAAGATTTGTCAAAAGTTGCCTCACATACGATTAATTACGGGCACATTGTTGATCCTGATAATGATGAAATTCTTGATGAGGTTATGGTCTCTGTCATGTTGGCACCAAAAACGTTCACACGTGAAAACGTCATTGAAATCAACACGCACGGTGGGGTTGCTGTTACTAACGAAATCTTGCAACTTCTTCTTCGTCAAGGCGCTCGTCTGGCTGAACCTGGTGAATTTACCAAACGAGCTTTCTTGAATGGTCGTGTGGACTTGACTCAAGCGGAAGCCGTTATGGATATTATCCGTGCCAAAACTGATAAAGCAATGAATATTGCTGTCAAACAGCTAGATGGTTCGCTTTCAAAACTCATCAACGATACGCGTCAAGAAATCCTTAATACATTAGCTCAAGTTGAGGTAAACATCGATTACCCTGAGTACGACGACGTAGAAGAAATGACAACAGCATTGATTCGTGAAAAAACACAAGAATTCCAAACTCTTTTGGAAAATCTCTTGGCTACTGCAAAACGTGGTAAAATCCTTCGCGAAGGTTTGTCAACTGCTATCATTGGTCGTCCAAACGTTGGAAAATCAAGTCTTTTGAACAATCTGCTTCGTGAAGATAAAGCTATCGTTACTGACATCGAAGGAACAACTCGTGACGTGATTGAAGAATACGTCAACATCAAAGGGGTGCCTTTAAAATTGGTCGATACCGCTGGTATTCGTGAAACAGATGACGTGGTTGAAAAAATCGGTGTGGAACGTTCTAAAAAAGCTCTTGAGGAAGCTGATTTGGTTCTTCTTGTTCTTAACAGCTCTGAACCGCTAACTGACCAAGACCGTGCTCTTCTTGAACTCAGCAAGGATAGCAACCGCATTATCTTACTTAATAAAACTGATTTACCAGAAAAAATTGAAGCTGATGAGTTGCCTGATGATGTGATTCGCATTTCAGTTCTTAAAAATCAAAACATTGATTTGATTGAAGAACGTATCAACCAACTCTTCTTTGACAACGCTGGTATCGTTGAAAAAGATGCAACATACCTTTCAAATGCTCGCCACATCGGTTTGATTGAAAAAGCTGTACAAAGCTTGCAATCAGTCAACGAAGGACTTGAAGCTGGTATGCCAGTTGACCTTCTACAAATTGACTTGACACGTTGTTGGGAAATTCTTGGAGAAATCACTGGTGAAGCCGCACCAGACGAGCTCATCACAAAACTCTTCACACAATTCTGTCTTGGAAAATAAGAAAAACTCGCCAGACGATGGCGAGTTTTTTAATACCTATTTTTCTAAAATAGCTTTGACACGCTTTTGAAGGTCTGGGATAACTTCTTCTTCAAACCATGGATTCTTGCGCTGCCAAATGTTATTTCGTGGCGATGGGTGCACCAATGGGAAAAATTCTGGCAAATAGTCTTTATAGTGTTTGACGGTATCCGTAAGCTTAGCTGAGGATTTTTGCTTCAAATAATAGCGTTGCGCATAAGAACCAACTAAAATATGCAACTCAATATTGGGTGCTAAAGCTAGGGTACGCTTGTGCCATTTATCTGCAAAACCTTTTCGCGGCGCTAAATCACCTGATTTTCCCTTACCTGGGAAATAATAATCCATTGGTACCACCGCAAAAAGTCCTGAATTATAGAAAGTCTCACGGTCAACGCCTAACCATTTTCGTAAATTATCCCCACTCGGGTCATTCCAATAAAGTCCCGATTCTTGCGCTCGAATACCAGGAGCTTGCCCAACAATATTGATACGAGCGGTTTTTGGAACGGTAAAAAGTGGCTTAATACCTTGCTCGGTGTATGAGGCATTTTGCTCATCAGCCATAATATCAGCCACTAATTGTTCAAGGCTATCCATACAATCACTTCTTCCTAAAAAATAAAGAAGAGTCTTTTGTTAACGCAAAAGCCCTCTTCTTTTTTCTGTATTATTTGATCAATTCGTAAAGTGCTTCAGCGTAGATAGCAGCTGCACGATAAAGATCTTCAACATCTGCGAATTCGTTTGCTTGGTGCATTGTGTTCACGTAGTCTGGGAACATAGCACCGAAGGCAACACCGCGTTTAAGAAGACGACCAAATGTACCACCACCGATAACTTGTTCGTAACCTTTCAAACCAGTTTGTTTTTCGTAAACTGAAAGAAGTGTTGATACCAATGGATCATCAGCTGGAACATAGTGTGGAGTGTGTTCGTGATCTGAAAGAGTCACTTTAGTTACTCCATTAAGTTTTTCAAGTTCAGCTTTGATTGTTTGAGAATCAGTACCTTGTGGGTAACGGAAGTTAAGTGTGATTGTGTTGTCATCTGAGTTGCGGTCAAATTTGAAGATACCAGCGTTCATGCTAAGGGCACCCATTTTAGCATCTGTGTAAGCAACACCAAGGTTTTCACCAGCAAAGTCTTGGTGAAGCACGTTAGCTGTTGTGTCAAGGTAAACTTTAGCAGCACCGTTAAAGGCAAATTGATCCAAGAATTTAGCAAGGTAAGTTGCTGCGTTAAGACCAAGTTCTGGAGTTGAACCGTGAGCTGATTTACCGATTACTGTAGCGCGGAAAGCGTCACCTTCTTGAACAAGCTCAGCTTTAAGATTTTCAGCAGTCGTAAAAGCAGCAAGTTTTTCTTGAAGTTCAGCTAAAGTGCTGTCTGCTGTAAATACTGCTGTTGCTGATTCTGGAACCATGTTGTCACGAAGACCAGCTTCAAAAGTATTCAAAGTGAAAGCACCGTTGTTTTCACCTGCGAAGTGAAGATATTCAGTAATGTTACCTTTTTCACCGTTGATGATTGGGAATTCAGCATCTGGAGAGAATCCAAAATCAGGATCTTTCAAACCGTTATGTGCGAAATAGTATTCCATATCGCCCCAACCTGATTCTTCGTCAGTACCAACGATGAAACGAACACGTTTAGATACTGGAAGATCAAGATCTTTGATGATTTTTAGGGCATAGTAACATGCCATTGTAGGACCTTTATCATCTGATGATCCACGCGCATAAAGACGTCCGTCTTTGATAACTGGTTCGTAAGGATCTGTATCCCAACCGCTACCTGCTGGCACAACGTCTAAGTGAGCAAAGATACCAAGTACTTCGTCACCTTCACCAAATTCAAAGTCACCAGCGTAGTTGTCGATATTACGAGTTTTGTAACCATCGCGTTCAGCCATTGCAAGGAAGTGTTCCAATGCTTTTGCTGGACCAGGTCCGAATGGGTGCTCTTTATCAGCTTTGCTGTCATCACGTTCAGAGTTGATGCGCAAAAGTGCAAAGAGGTCTTCCATCATGGCATCTTTACGTTTTTCAACTTCTGCTTTAAAGTCTACTGTCATTTCTTATAACTCCTCCATAAATGTAGCTTCTCTTTCACAGAAAAGCTACGTCATTTTATCTTTTGAGCCAACTTACCAATAGTAACTCATATTTTAAGATTTGTAAACCTAGTTTGGTAAATTCTTCACTAAGTTTTATGCATAAAGCTTAAAAAGTTCTGCTTATCGTCGTTCGATGATTTCATCCACTGGCAAACGATAACTTGGTTCTGGTTTATCATCGCTGTAACCAACTGTTATCAAAAGTTCTGGACGGAAACGTTTGTCTATTTCTAGAATATCATTTGGCAGAGATTTATCAAAACCAAGAATAATATTTGATGAGATATCTTGGTCAGTCAATGCTAGAACCAGATTCATCGCAACAATACCAGCATTGAGTGCTAGGTATTCGCCTTTACGTTTGTCATCATATTCTTCATAACGTGCTGGCAAAGTTTCCATATAATATTCTAGCTTGGCATTGTCCAATGATTTGACACCAATGCGAGCAATCTTGCGAGAGCGTTGCACTAAATCAGTATCTGTAAAGAGTGCCACAACATATTGAGCTTCTTCAACTTGTTTTTTGTTAATATCTGGGAGATGTTCAGCCAGTTCTGCTTTTTTCTCTTCAACAATCACAAATTTCCATGGTTGAATGTTATTAGCACTAGGTGCTAAGGTGGCAATTTCAATAGCAGTACGCAAATCTTTATAGTCTACGGGTTTGTCATTGAAAGTTTTGATGGCATGGCGCTTTTTGTTCAATTCTATAAATTTCATAAGCGACCCTCCTTTTTTAATTCTATGCTCTTTTATTTTATCATTTTTTGGAAGAGTTTACAGCTATTTTGCACGGCTGCTGATCCAAAAATTAAGTCGACTTAAAAAGAAAAACCAGAACTTGCGTTCTGGTTATCAGTTATTATTTCATCTTTTTTTCTTAATGAGGTAAGCTAGGGTTGCTAGCCATGAGAGGATGTTCACGACAATCAATGCCTTAAACCAAGTGCTGATGTGGTAGGTAATGGTTAGCGTGTTTTTTCCTGCTTTTTGCATCACGGTTGGTGTGCCAATACCAGACAAAGAATAATCCTTATCGTTCATTTTTTTGCCGTTAAGCGTCAACTCAGTATCCTTATACTTAACAGCTGGGATAATCGCCCAATCGCTGGTATCTGCATACCAAGTGAAGGTTAGCTCATTATCTCCTTGTGTTTTTTTGAATAAATCGGTATGCCCTAAGACAAATTCTTCATACAAGACATACTTGTTTTCTTTGTTTGATTTGTCAGCCGGCAAGTAATCTGGCGTTGATTTTGACACAATATCCAGCATTTTAAATTTATCTGAGTCGTAAAAGCTTGCTCGCACATCGGCAGGATTTCCCCAGATAAAGGTGTGCTTCTTACGTTGAATTGGGTATTTAGTATTGTAATACTCATCAATCTTTTCGCTCTGCAATTGTGATAACTGTGCTAGGCTTAAAACATTGATGACAATTAATCCGACAGTAACGATTTTTGACCATTTTTTATCAAAATAACGATCCAAAACCATAGCCGCTGCTAAAAGCAACAAGACAGTGGCTGGCACAAAGAAACGAAATGGAAATTGAATCAGATTAACCAGCGGAAGATTCAATTGGTTGACCGTATACCAAGGGAAAATACTGCTTGATAGCACAAAAAAAGGAAAAATGCCCCTGTCACCACGCGCAGCAATTGATCAAAATGACGCCAGTGTCTAAATGAAAAATACAGTTGATACAAAAGTACCAAAACAAGCGCCTTAGGCGTTAACAACCACTCGATACTGCGTTGGTTGACGGTCATAATGTACAATTTTGAATTGATGAATGGCTCAACCAAATTGTTGCTACGTCCAACATCAATCAAAGCTGCCCAGACATTTGCCGTTAGTAAAAGGCTAAGCAAAACAGCTTGAACGCCCTTAATAAAGACTTCTTTTTTCTTGTCAGATTTGAAAAATCCGTACAAGTAAAATGGCAAGTAAGCCAAGATTAACAAGAAACAGCTAAGCATGTGGACTTGCATCATAACTGCCACTGCTACTGCCAAGCGCAGCACACCTACTTTTTTCGTTCTGATAAAGTCAACAGCTGGGATTAAACACCATGGCATAAAAGCTGCGCCCCAACTTGAGAAACCTTGTCTAAAGGTCCAGTACTGAACCGAAAACGTCATCATGTAAAAGGCTGCTACTCCAAGGGCTATTTTGGGTTTGACAGAAGCTCTGCGATTCAAACGATACATCGAAAAGCCAGTAATCACACTCAACAAGAAACGTGACAAAAGCTGATAGGTATACCAGTTTTTGCTGATGAGTACCAAAATCCCTTGAAAATAAGCAAAATACGGGCCATATAAAGCATTAACAATTCGACCTGAACTGTAAAAGCCATACAGTGACATAAAATAACTAAAGTTACCTGTCTTAATTTGCATAGCCGTCTCATAAAAACGATTGTAGTGAAAGAGAAAATCACTACCCGCAATAACACCACGAGACGTTAATTGGGGAAGCAAGAGTAACACGGCGACCAAAACAATCACAATGCTTGGAAGCCAAGTGCTCTTTTGACTTAACTGAGAGAGGCCTTGCTTCATTTTTTAAACATGCGTATCTCCTTAAAAATCCCTATCCATGTTAGCACAGTTTAAAATAGATTACAATCAGAAAAAGAAAGTTTCATGAAAGTTTTCAGATAGTATTAACTTCAACTACAAAAGTTCTCTTTCCATTCTTTGGACATCATCACATTTTACAAATGCAACTTTTTGTTCAGCTGTTAATGATATCATTCTTTCTTTTCCTAAAATTATAGTTAAATTCTTAACAATCTCTCTTTTAGCTTTTTCATCATAATAGTTAAATATAAACTTATACTTTCCGCCTCTTTTTTGGGCTAAATCAAAACAGTTAATAAAAATTTCCTTATCTAAAGGGTCGACCGAGTGTCCAAAAACAATAATATTCATATCATCAATTGGTTTTAACCTTAAATTATCTGAATCTTCTATAGTTGCAAAGAATTTTCTATAGTCACTTCCTGTCTCTTTTATTATTCTTTGATAAAATTTTTGATAGGAAATTAAATCAGGGTTGATATTTTCAGTTTTCTCCTCTTTATCCTCAATACCAAAAACCATAGTATTAATTAACTTTTGCTTATGAGTGAAATCAATTCTTCCATGAATAAAATGAGTATTTTCTTCAGGAATATTAAATAATTTATTTGCAGTATCTGTGTAGTTGAATGTTAACACTTTTGCATTTTTAAGTTCTTCAATAGCATCAAGATTACTTCCTTTTTTCTCTATTTTTTGTTTCTCAAAATCTAATTTATCAAGATAAGTTAAGTAAAACTCTAGATAATCAGTCAACTCTTCAAGTGCTTGAATACATTCTTCATTGCACACATCAACGATTTGTTGCCAACCACTATCCGTATATATAAATCTATAGCCACTTAGACATGCTATCACAACTTTAAATGCAATATAGTTTGACTTAGTGATGAATTTCTTTTTCAACTTAGTTAAATCATCAGTAGACCTCCATTCAATAATTTGACTATTCTCTTCTAAATGCTTTTTAACATAAGCAATAGCTTCTGCAATATCAGAAATAATAAGCTCAATACTTGACCATTTTTCACCAAGTTTATCTTTAAATTCATTTATAAAATCAAAAAAAAAGATTGCTTCTGATTTTTAACAACCATTCGTAATTTTTAGTACCAGCCATTTGAATTAAGTCGTCAATAACGTCAACATCTAAAAAATACTTTGATTCAATATCACCTTTTTCTTCTCTGATACTTTTCAGATTCGACAATAAATCTCTTCTAAAATTTCCACCCTCAGATTCACTATAAGCTTTAAAATTTCTATTTTTTTCAAAAAAAGGTATTAGTCGGATTTTCTTGTCATTAAAATAATTTGAAAGACAGTCTAATAGAAAACCTAATTTAACTTTATCAGATTTTACTGTATCAGAACTTGAGTTATAAAACTCAAGTTCATTCTGAAAGTCTTCCTCTGAATCACTTTCACTATCTCCCAAAATATCATCAAACTCTTTTAAGAGAAAATCATAATTTTTAACATCAATTTGTTGATTATAAGCTTTTGACAATATAGTAAAAAAGATAATGAATTCAAAAATCTTAAAAAATCTTCATAACTAGTTTTTCGTTCCATCGCTAAATCAAAGCCATTCCCTAGTATTAAAATATTTTCTACCACAAATTATCTCCTTACTATTTCTTCTCCTCAGCCAATTTTTCCTTAACAACTACGGCAACATTTCGTGGAATGCCACAATTGATGATATCCTCAACATCGGCTTTTTGGATATTTGGCAAGCTCTTAAAGTGTTTCATGAGTAATTGCTTGCGTTTTGGTCCCAAGCCAGCAATACCATCGAGTTTTGATGAGAATGAATTTTTGGAACGTAGTTGACGGTGGAAGGTGATGGCAAATCGGTGAACCTCATCTTGGATACGTTGAAGCAAGAAGAATTCTTCAGAATTTCGTGGCAATTCGACAACTTCTAATGGGTCACCAAAGAGTAATTCATGCGTTTGGTGCTTGTCATTTTTTTGCAGACCAGCGATTGGAATATCGAGTCCAAGTTTATTTTCAATGACATCACGCGCAACATTAACCTGACCTTGACCACCATCGATGATAATCAAATCTGGTGGTGTCAGCCCGTCTTTCATGACACGACTGTATCTACGATAAATGACCTCGCGCATGCTGGCATAGTCATCTGGTCCAACCACAGTTTTAATCTTAAATTTGCGGTAATTTTTCTTACTTGGTTTTCCATTAACAAAAACAACCATCCCAGCAACTGGGCTTGTTCCTTGAATATTTGAGTTATCAAAAGCTTCAATGCGCACAGGTTTTGGAATATTGAGCAATTCACCGATATTTTCAATAGCGCCATGTGTTTTGCGGATATCTTTTTCAAGCAAGTCAAATTTTTGTTGCAGGCTGACACGCGCATTTTTTATGGCTAGATTGACCAGCTGTTTCTTCTCACCGCGTTGCGGTTTAATGACCTTAGTATCTACCACTGCTTTAACTAATTCTTCGTCAATGTCCTGAGGAATAAAGATTTCTTTTGGAATAAAATGCTTGCTGTCGCGGTAAAATTGTCCGACATAGGTTAAGAAATCTTCCTCTGGGTCATTGTAATACGGGAACATATTGACATCACGTTGGATGAGTTTTCCTTGGCGAACAAAGAAGACCTGAACACACATCCAACCTTTGTCGACATAATAACCAAAAATATCACGGTCCATCATATCTTGGTTCATGACACGTTGCTTAGTACGAAGGGTTGAGATGGCTTGCAATAAATCACGGTATTCAGCTGCGCGTTCAAATTCCATCATGTCTGACGCTTTTTGCATTTTGTCTTTCAAGCCATCGACGATTTTATTGTCTTTGCCATCAAGAAAATTCTTGACGTCTTGCGCCATTTCAACAAAATAATCATGGTCCACATGACAGATGGTATGAGCTTTACATTGACCTAAATGGTAATAAAAACAAACCTTGTTAGCAGGATTTGTACATTTTTTAAAGGGAAAAATGCGATCCAAAAGTCGTTTAATCTCTGTCGCTGCCCCTGAATCAGGGTAAGGGCCAAAGTACATGGCACCATCTTTTTTGATTTGACGGGTAATCATCAAGCGTGGGTACTGCTCATTCACCGTAATTTTGATAAATGGATAAGATTTATCATCTTTAAGCTTGATGTTATACTTTGGCATGTTTTCTTGAATCAGATTGATTTCAAGAAGAAGGGCTTCTGTATTTGACCCAGTAACGATGTATTCAAAATCTTCAATCTCAGAAACCAAGAGTTCTGTCTTGGTATTGTGGCTGCCGTGAAAGTAGCTACGCACACGATTTTTGAGATTTTTAGCCTTTCCGACATAGATAATCTTGCCGTTTTTATCTTTATGGATATAGCAACCAGGGCTATCTGGTAGTAATTCCAATTTATGTTTAATCAGTTCATTCATGGTTTTATTATAGCAAAAAGGCTGTTGCATTGCTTGTTAGGACGTTTAGGAAAAGAAAAACCACTCCCGAGGCTCAGGAAGTGGTTTTCGTGTATGGGATTTAATAAAAGGAGAGCTGGTTAATCATTTGGGACAAAAATCAGGTGTTCGTTGACAAAAGCATCAAAGCCGAGTTCGCTTAATTCGCGACCGTAACCTGAGTTTTTAATGCCACCAAATGGGATTTCTGGGTGTGATGTCCATCCTGAATTGATGAAGGACATACCAGTTTCAATCTTGGCTGCCACTTCTTTAGCATGGTCAAGATTTTTAGAAAAGACAGTACCACCAAGACCATAACTTGAATCATTAGCCAATTCAATAGCTTCTGTTTCAGTATCAACTTTGTAAATAGAAGCTACTGGACCAAAGATTTCTTGATTGAAAATTGGATTTTCTTTGGTAATGTTTGTCAAAACTGTTGGCATGACAAAGTTTCCTGGATGATCAATAGGTTCATCACCATAAACCACTGTCGCACCGTTTTCTTTAGCTAGCTTGATTTGATCAAAAACTTCTTCTTTGGCAGCTGCTGATGACAATGGGGCTAAAGTTGTCGCTGGGTCCATTGGGTCACCCCATTTCGCTGACTTAAAGTGTTTAACCACCATATCAACGAACTTGTCATAATTTTCTTGCCCAACAACGATAAAGCGTTTTGATGACGTACAAACTTGACCAGCATTGTAAAGACGAGCAAAGAAGACTGTCTTATCAAGCAAGTCAAAGTCAGCATCTTCTAGGATAATAAAGGCATCATTACCACCAAGTTCCATTGATGATTTTTTGAGATTAGCCCCTGCTTCTGCCGCAATTGAGGCACCTCCACGTTCAGAACCTGTCAAGCAAACGCCAACCACACGTGGGTCTGCAATAGCTTTTGAAACTTGGTCGTAAGACAAGAAAAGATTCTTGAAAGCCCCAACTGGAGCTCCTGCTTCCAAGACCAAATCATCAAAAGCTTGAGTTGACGCTGGACAAATAGAAGCATGTTTCAAGATCATTGGATTTCCAATCATGAAATTTGGAGCAAAGACTCGCATGATTTGATAGAATGGGAAATTCCATGGCTCAACAGCTACCAATACACCCGTGGCTTGCTTGATATAATAAGCCTCACCATTGATATTTTCTAGCGGACGTGGTTTGAGGAATTCCTCTGCTTTATCAGCGTAGTAATCCGCAATTTCTGCACAAAGTTCTACTTCACCTTTTGCTTCCGTGAAAAGTTTTCCCATATCTTTTGTCATCACTTCAGCGTATTTATCAACGTCGCGACGTAAAAGCTCCGCAATTTTATGTAATTGAACTTTTCTGTCGTCCAATCCACCTTCAGCACGCCATTTTTTATAAAGCGCATGACCATTTGCCAAAGCAGCTTCTAAATCCACATCTGTCGCGTTATCAAAAGTTTTTAGAACTTCATTTGTGTAAGGGTAAGTTGTTTTGTATGCCATAATATCTCCTTTTCCTCTTGCTTGAATCAATAGCTTACGCTAAAAGCAAGTCCATATGTGTCCATTATAGCACTATAGGAAACGTTTTCAAGAATTAAGCATGGTTTCTAACAAAAAAGAAGTTGAGCACCTCTGCTCAACTTCTTCTCTGTTACCAAATACCTAAAATATGCTGCATCAAAAGACTTACACAAGTAATGGCAATCCAACAAGCAGCACCTACACCGATAGCTTGACCACCTGTTTTTACTAATTTGACTGGATTTGTATTAAGTCCAATAGCCCCCATAGCCATGACGATAAAGAATTTTGATAGCACTTTAAGATTATCAAAAATAACCGTATCAATCCCTAAACCGCTGACAATTGTCGTGACAATCGAAGCCAATAAGAAATAAAGAATAAACATTGGAAAAGCTTTTTTCAATTGGAAAGTCGTTTGGTTAGCTCCACCATTTTTAGATTCTTTATAAGCCTTATAAAATGACAAGCCAAGTGTAATAGGAATAATAGCCAAAGTACGAGTTAACTTAACGATAGTTGCACCGTCCAGAGTATTTGACTGGTGAATAGCATCCCAAGCTGTCGCGGTCGCCGTAACGGATGATGTATCATTGACAGCTGTTCCCGCAAAAAGCGCAAAACCTTGGTTAGATAGGTGAAGTAATTCTCCCAACGTTGGAAAAATCAGTGCCGCTAAGATATTGAAAAGAAAGATAACCGAAATACTCTTTGCGACTTCTTCACCTTTTGCTTTAATAACTGGTGCTGTTGCGGCAATAGCTGAGCCACCACAAATAGATGACCCAACACCAACCAAGATTGCTATATTACTATCCAATTTTAGCCATTTTTGCAATAAAAACGCTACAACCAACGAGACTGCAATGGTTGAAATAATAATTGGCAATGACTGTGTCCCAACTTTAAAAACTTGTGTTAAGTTTAAACCAAAACCTAATAAAACAACCGCCGCTTGTAAAATATATTTTGATGTAAAAGCAATACCATCAGTGGTTTGGGTGCGATTATTATGAAAATTCCCCATAACCATCCCAAGTAGAATTGCAAATACTGGCGCTCCTACAAGTGGAAATAAATTCCCTAAAAACCAGGCTGGTAAAGCTAGAATCACACAAAACATAATTCCCGGCAATTTTTTCTCAATTGTCATCATAATAAAAACTCCTTTTCACAAAATATTATAACCTGGACAAGTTATAATGTAAAATTATCATTTATTATGATATAATAAAAAAAAATAATAGGAGATTATTATGCTTGATTATCGTGTGTTTACTTTTATAAAAGTCTGCGAAACTCTTAATTTCACCCAAGCCGCAAAAGAACTGCATATCACTCAGCCTGCTGTCACTAAGCATATCAAAGTTTTGGAAACAGAATATCAAACCAAACTCTTCACGTTTTCTGGCAAACATTGTCAACTGACTCAAAGTGGTAAAGAATTGCTTGATTTGCTGACGACTATGGACACAGATATTAAGCATTTCAAGACACAGCTCAAGCAAGATTTGCAACCGCTAAATTTTGGGGCGACTTTGACCATTGGCGAGTATGTTTTGACCGATTCTTTAGTGGATATTTTGGCAAATCACCCGAATTTCCAAGTCAAAATGCTGGTGGATAATACCGAAACACTATTAAAAGCCATTGATAAGGGCGAGATTGATTTTGCCTTGATTGAAGGTTTCTTTTCAAAAGAAAAATACGATTTTCTCCCTTATCGAACAGAACCTTTCATCGCTGTTACCTCACCCGACTCTCCTCTAGCAAGCGGTAGCCATTCTCTGGAAGAACTCCTCAATTATCCAATTATCGTTCGCGAACAAGGCTCTGGTACACGTGAAATGCTTGAAATCACATTAAAGGAAGCTAATCTCACCATTTCTGATTTCAGTAAAATTACCGAAATTGGGAGTCTTAATACCATCTGTGAGTTGGTTAGAAAAAATCTTGGGATTACTTTTGTCTACCAAAGCGTGGTTCAAAAAGAAATTTCTGCTGGAAATCTTAAAAAAATTAATCTCACTATTCCTGCCATGAGTCACGATTTTACCTTTATTTGGCGGAAAAACAGCCACTTCAAAAATCACTATCAAGATATTTTCCAACTCTTTTTCTAAAATTTTAACTTGATAAAAACGCTTTTTTAACGTAAACTATATAGTTATATAGCCTATGTTAATTTTAGAAAGGGCAATTATGCAATCTAAACTGGATATTACAGAACTTTATCAATACGGCGAACGTGTGTCTTTTAAAAAAGGTGAAAACCTTGCACAGTCCATCGCTGGAGAAACAAGCGGTGATATTTATATCCTATCCTCAGGCATCTGTGCTCTTTCATCTATTTCTTGCGATGGCAAAGAAACTACTTACCTTTATTTTAAAAAGCAACAATTTGTTGGTTTTGTGCCACTTATGAATACTGTTCACTTGAACTACTATGGGAAAAAATCATTTTCAATTGTTGCCAAAACGCCTTGCGTGGCTTACCGCATTTCTAGTCGTCAATTTCAAGAATTGCTTGTTTTTCCATCCGTGGTTAGCTTGATGCTAAACACACTAACTGAAAATCATATCTATCTTATGGAACATTTTCACAGCAGTAAAAATGAACCTGCTTTGGTCCAATTCTGCCGCTTCTTACTTGACCAAGCTGAGCCATGTGAATCAGGTCATTTAGCTTTAAATACCTTCTTTACCTATCAAGAAATCGCCTGCTACCTAGGCATGCACTCAGTGACTATTGCACGAATGGTAAAAGCACTTCGCGCTGAAGAAATGATTGAAAAAACTGGCCATCAGATTCAAATTATTAACCCCGAACAAATGGCTAAACTTATCACAGAAGAATGTAAAATTGATTATTAAAGATAAAAGCTAGAAGTTAAAACTTCTAGCTTTGGTTTTTATCGTAATAATTTTAGCAATTCTTGATAGTTATGGACGGTGTAGCTTGGGTTAGCTGTGGTGTGATTGATTTTTTTATCTGGGTTATACCAGACAGTATCGATGCCAGCATTATTGCCACCTTGAATATCCGCCAGCAAATTATCACCAATCATCAAAGCTTTTTCCTGATTAAATCGTGAAATGGCTCCAGAAATCGCATCATAAAAACCTTTATCTGGCTTTTGAAAACCAACTTCATCAGAGATAAAGACGTGTTCAAAATAATCTTTAATTCCTGAATTGGCCATACGACCAGTTTGAATCTTGGTAATGCCATTTGTTGCACCAAAAATGCGGTAACCTTCTTGATTTAGCTGGTCTAAAAGCTTATCTGCACCTGGAAGAATCTGACCTTGTTGGCTAAGAAAATCTTGATAGCGCATAGCAAAGGCATGTCCATCAACCTCATGTCCAAAATGCGCAAATAAACGAGAAAAACGGGTGTCAACCAATTCTTTTTTGGTAATCTTTTTCAAACTTAAATCATTCCAAAGTTTACGATTCATGGGAATATAAACTTCTTTGTAAGTTTCAACATCATCCACGTGCGCCTCTGTCAAAAGTTCTGTCAGAGCAACATCTTCTGCCGCGTTAAAATCAAGTAAAGTATGGTCCAAATCAAACAATAAATCACGATAAATCACAGGTCTTCTCTCACTTTTTTTATCCAATTGACCCAATTTTTTAACCACAACAGCTAGAAAACTCCCCATAACCCCTAATCCGACAACTGAATACATCATGGTAAAAATCTTTCCAGCTGCTGTAACGGGATAAATATCCCTGTAGCCAATCGTTGTTAAAGTTGTAAATGAAAAATAAAGGGCATCCAAATAAGTAAAATGTTCTACATTTGCATAAAAAGTGTCCCACTGAGCAATAAAACAGCAGTGACACCTGCAATTCCTCTGGTTTCATCATCCTTAAAGATTGACCACAAGACACGCAATGTCCGACGCATTTGTAAGAAAAAAGTAATCATGACGTCTCCTTTACTAACGACCCTTTTTTAAGTCAGTAAAATTTGACTTCATTATATCACATATCGCATCTCAAGACAAATTACTACTGATAAGCAGCAATCTCTTCTTCTCGTAAAACGCCGTCTTCCATGACCAACAATCGATCACAATAAGTAACCAAGCGTCTGTCGTGTGTAACCATTAAGACTGCTTTATTCTTTTCTTTGGCTTCATTGGCTAATATTTTGACAACTTCCATAGCTTTTTCGGTGTCTAAACTCGCTGTTGGTTCGTCAGCCAAAATAATAGTCGGATCATTGTACAAAGCTCTGGCAATAGCCACTCGTTGCCTTTGTCCGCCTGAAATTTCCTCAGGGTACTTGTTTGCGATATCAGTGATGCCAAGCTGAGCAAAAAGACTATCAATCGACTCACGTTGCTTTTCCTTATCCACCTTATCAACCAAACGTAGCTGGTCTTTGATTTTTAAAAATGGCACTAAGTTTGAAGCTTGCAGAATAAATCCAATCTGGTCAAAACGCATCTTAGCACGCGCTTTTTCCTTTTTCTGGCTAAAAGCTTGGCCGTTCAATCTAACTTCACCTTGTGACGGTGATTGCAGCCCACCGATAATAGTCAAAAAAGTACTTTTTCCAGAACCTGACGGGCCAATCACTGCGACAAATTCACCTTTGTTAATCGTCAAATTTGTCTCTTTTAGAGCTTCAATTTTATCTGGGCCATCTTTGAAATATTTTTTGATATTGATTAATTCAATTGCTGTCATAATTATCTCCTAACCGATTGCCTTTAAAGGGTCAACTTTGACAATGCTTACCACTGAGAAAAGGGCACCAAACACAGCGATAAGAACCATCAGCACGCTGATGCCTGCAAAGAAAAGAGGATTAATCTGGAAAGGCACACTAGTTGGCAACACTAAAGCGCTAGCCATTGTCACCAAAAGCCCTAACCCAACTGCCAAAAGTGCCAGAATGAAAGTCTGTGCGAAAACCATTCGTGACAGGTAGCCGTTAGAAATGCCTTGAGCTTTTAAGACACCAAAAATTTCTTTCTTCTGAAGGGTCAAAATGTAGATAAAAATCCCAATCACGATAGCAGCGATGACGATTAAAAAGCCAATCATGAAAGAAAAGGTCAGATTTTGAGCTTTATAACCTGGAAGATTCTCGATGAAGCTTGCTGTGGTCATGCTTTCAAGCCCTTTTGGAACTTGATTAACCTTGCCACGAACCACAAGGGCACTGATGGTAGCAGCTTGGCTATTATCACCGAGAATGCTTGTCAGTGTCTCCTTGCTCAGATACAAAACAGGTTGCACATTAAAGCTCGCATTATCTGTAAAACCAGTAATAGTTAGCTTTTTAGTACTATCTCCAAGAGTAATTTTGTCACCAATTTTTAATTGATATGATTTTTTTAAGCTACTATCAGCGACGACTTCTCCTGTTTTTGAGAAATGCCTTCCTTCACTCAACTTCGGACGTAGAAATTCATCCTGCTTAATCGCGAATAAATTGACATTAATTTTATTTTTTTCCTTGTCTTTAATTGTCGTAGAAGCTTGTGTCAATTCTGCCATTTTATCAGCGTTAACATCATTTTTTAAGTCGACTGAAAAGCGTGACATGCGCAGATTTTTATTAGCTTGCTCATTTAAAATGACATAATCAGATTTCCAAGAATCAACCGCCGAGCGATTGGTCTGGGCTAAACCATTAGCCAAACCCGTCAGGAAAAAGACCAAGTAAGCAATCAAGAAAATCACTCCAACCACTAATCCATAACGCAGCTTCGAGTGTTTCATTTCATTCCATGCTAAAAACATAACTTCCCTCCTCTATTTCGAATACTGTAAGCCTACTATGATTTTCAAATAAAGTACATTAATTTGATTGTAAATTTTACCGTTTTCATGAAAACGCAAGCGCAGCAAGGGATAGAAAAACCTCCCCTCAAAATGAGGGGAGGTGAGAGTCAATCATCTACCTTAAATCTTGTATCATCTTTAAAATCAAAAGTAAAACCTTTTTGTTCTAACTCCTTTAATCTTGGGGCTATTTTTTCAATAATAATTGTATTATCAATTTTTTTATTAATTTGCTCAAATGAATACGTGCTCTTCCAAACAATATATTCTTTTGAATCTTTTTTACAAATAATATAATTAGCACACCAAAAATTAATAAAGTCATCATCATTAAATTGCTTGATCATTTCCCAAATTTCAGGTTTCCATGCGTCAAATTTTCCATATAATTCTTTACTACTCAAGTAAGAAAGTAGCAATATTATCGGTTTTTTAAATTCCATTATATGATTAATTTCTTGTGATAGTGTATCTTTAAAAATACATCCTATTTTGTGGATACTATAAATACTAGTTTTTTGCAGAATAAATAATATTTCTGATACATCTAAGTCATACCCCAAAAAAATATTACATATATCTTTTTCGGATATCTTTTCCACTTCCTGACGAGCTATTGGGCTAAGTTGTTCACGAATGATGTAATTAATTGAAGCACTGCTATAATCATCTAATAATAAAGTTAAAGAAATTTTGAATAAATTTTGTTTGCTAGACTCATCGAGTTTACGATAATCTGATGATAAGTATTGATAACAGTCTGAATCAATATTAGAATCCTTAAGCTCTTTCAATAATTTATCGTTATCTTCGAATAAAACCAAAAATTCTTCAATAGTTCTATTTCTTGTATTCTCATATAAGAAATAGTTTTGCTTTTCCTTATGAAAACAAGGAGGGTACTCTGCACTATCACTAGTTTGAAGAGTATTTAATTGCTTTTCTATTGTATCTCCTTCTAATGATAATTTTGTTAAATTAAAATCTTTATCTTCCTTATACTCTATGATTTCATCGTTAAGTAACATTTCATAATAATCCGAATGAAATAAATACACATAAATAACTAATAACTGTTGATTAACTTGAACATGGTTGAATTTTCCACGTTCAAAAAATTCCTTATTCACATAATCGTTAAAATGTTTTCTATCTCTAAGATTTCTTTGTTCCTTTTCTACAACTTTTCTTAGATTAATATCTATTCGACAATTAAATTTTTCTTCTAGACTGTCAAAATATTCTTTCCAAATTGATGTGGGATGCAACACAAAAGGTAACTCTATTCTTCTATCAATTATCTTTGATAAATAATTGTCCTGTTTGCGGTATATTTTTGAAATATCTCCAACAAATATAATAGGACACTTTCCTTCTAAAAGGCTGAATAATTTATAAGCTTGTTCTTGTTGACTATCTGATAACCTATCAAAATCATCTATTACCAAAACTTTATTTTTTAATGCCCATTTTTTAAACAAATAAGCATAACAGTCATCTGATTCTATTTTAAAAAATTGATAGATACCAATGAGAAGGACTATAAACCCTCCAAACTCGTTAATCAATGGCACGTTTTTAAAAAAATTCCAATTACTAAAACCTAGATTAACAACGTTACTCATCAAAATAGAGACAGCAACCATGCCAAGAGCACAACATTTTAAGCCCCAGTACCTCCACATATAGAGTTTTGAAAAAGAATATTCAATAATCGATCGACTATCTTGTATACGCCACAAATCTATTATTATGAACTTTTTACAGCTTTTTTGTTCTACTTTCTCTAGGAAGCTTGATTTACCAGATCCCCACTTTCCATTAAAAAAATAAGTTTTATTTTCGTTAAAAAGCTTACAAACATTCTCCTCAGCAATTTGAGTATCTATCTCTTTTAATTGAATAGATGTATTCATTTACAACTCCTCACTTATTTCCCTTCCAATCGTTCTTTGAGTTTTTCGACAAAGAGGTAGGCTGCGGGGCAGAAAAGGGTGTTTTTGATGGTTAGGTTATTAATTTGATAGATTTTTTTGCGGTCTGTGTGCGGAAATTCACGGCATGCTTTTGGTCGGACGTCGTAAATGGTGCAAAGGTTGTCATCGCCTAAAAATGGACAAGGCATTGATTGAAAGACTTTGTCGCCGTCTTCATCAACATGAAGGTACATGTCTTCAAATACGCCAAGTTTCATGCGAAAGACTTTTGAAATGCGTGTGATATCTGCTTCTGTAAACAGAGGACCTAAGCTTTTGCAGCAGTTAGCACATTTTGTGCAATCAATCTCGTTAAAAACTTCTGTGTGAATTTCTTGAGTAATTTTATCAAGATTTTTAGGAGCTTTTTTCTTGAGTGTTGCTAAAAATTTGCGGTGTTCTTTTTGTTTTTGTTGAGCTAGTTCATGATAACGCTCAATGTCAATATCTGTCATTTTCATACTTTCTAATATTGTTTTCAGTCAGAAAATATTATAGCACAAATAAAAGAGGACTTAAAAACCTCTTTGATTGTCAGCGCAGCTTTAGCAAAGCCACGCGCTCTTGTTCTTTTATCTCTTGAATAAATCTGTCAAATTCTGCTTTTACTGCTCTGCTATTTTTCAAATCACAATCAAATGAAAGATTCTCTAAAAAGATGGGGTCAGTTCCTTTTTCTTGATAAATATTTCCTTGAAAAAAATAACGGCGAGTCTTTCGGTCAATCGCCACAACCGACGAGCGCCAACGTGCATTGAGCTGATTGTCTGGTTTCCAGCTGATTTTGAGCTGCTGCCCGTGATAATACCAGCCCATCAATTGCAGAGCTATTTGCTTGTTTTTTATCGGGTCTTGGTAAAAGCACAGCAGAGCAACGGCTTGATTATCTAAAAGAGAAAAAGGATGGAAATCCTGAATACCCTGATAATCATCGTAAGAGATGGCATTGTCAGAATCATCTGAGTGAAAAAGCGCCGAATGCGCATCACGAAAGGGATCATAAACATCATCTAGGTTGGCTTTCTTGCCAAAGCACAACCAATCAATGCTTGCCTTATCGTAATACATCACGTAATCCTTCAGCAACTTTTTACCGCTTGGCACCTGCAAAATCTGAATCGTCTCACGTGCCTTAATCGGAATAGACATCATGGCATTGTAAAGCATCGATGTCGTAAACACCTTGATACGTTTTAATTCCTTGCTATAACCTTTTTCCGAGCGATTAAGGACATAAAAATCATCATCTTCTAGCTTGAAGACAATAACAAATTGTAAATTTTTTCGTTTCTGGTCTATTCTAAAAATCGGTGTGGCGTATTGAGTATCTTTTTTAAAGAGTTTTAAAAACTTGCCAGCCCGAACCAATCTCGTGTGTTTCATTTGCATCATGATTTCTAGTTTAACATGGTCAAAAGAAATTGTCACGATGGGTATAATACTGACTACTTTTTAAGGATCAACTTTTTATAATTCTCAATTTTATAATCTAGTCGTTCTTTGGCAGCTTGCAATTCAGCAATACGAGAAATTAATTTTTCGCGTTGTTCTTCTAAAATTTTCATTCGTGCTTTTTCCGTGCCTTCACCTTCTTCAACCAAACTCATGTATTCAATCAAAGATTCCACGCTCATGCCAGCACTTCTAAAACAACGAATAAACTCAAGAGCAGCAATATCTTGTTCAGAAAAATCCCTGACACCAGATTTATTTCGGCGCACTCGAGGCAATAATCCAATACGCTCATAATAGCGGATAGTATCTGCTGAAACGCCCATTTGCTCACTGACTCTTTTGATATTCATAACTCATCTCCTCTCAGCTTTCTAACACAGTATATACCTTAGAGTGAACTCCAAATCAAGTAAATCGCACAAAAAACTTGGGAAATCCCAAGTTTTTTACTCTTATTTCTTCTTATCTAAACGTGACAAAAGACTATTGAAATCAGGTAACGACAAATTTATCTTATCTCTACTAAAGTTGCCCAAGCGACTGTGTCCAACAAAAGCTTGCAAAAATAATTTAGCTGATTTTGCTAGCAAGAGCTTTTTCTCCGTTCCGATAGAATAAAAGGAAGCAATGCTTGTAGCTAATTTGGCACCAAATTCTCGGTCGATTGTGACGTCATTGATGCTATGAATGCCGCTTGACATCAAGGTATCAAAGAGAATGTCAAAAAGTATTTTCAATTCTTGACTAGACAATTCCTTCATCCATTGCTTGAAAGTCTTCTCAAGATTTTGGCTTAAATCAGTTTGGCGCTCAGCTAAGATTAGCTCACCTGTTTCTTCATTAAATTGCCACGACGTAACGGCATGCTGCATGATGCCTGAAGCATTACTCTTAACCACAATCGGGTCAATGTCGTTGTAAAGCATAATGCCAACGATAGACTCTTCTGGTCGAATCACCGTCACGCGCTCGCGAATCGCCTTATAGCTATCACTTTCAAGACCTTTTTCTTGCAAACCGGGTGCATCAAGCATATAGATTTTTTCGATTTGTTCACGAAGCAGGTCATTAACATAGGCTACGGCATAAAGGGCCAAATTTCCACCTTTAGAATGCCCGCTAACGGTCACCTTACCAGAGTATTTTTCAAGGTAAGCTTCAAGATAAGCCACAGCCGCACGATGAGCAGGAATTTCTTGAACATAGGTCAGTTTAAAATCCTCTTTCCAGCCAATCATGGTATCATCTGTCCCGCGAAAAACCAGCTGATGATGATTAATTTCAGGTAAAGTAAAGACCATAGCTGAAAACTGTCTTTCGTATTCCGCATCAACGTCATTGACATAATCAGACAAATTCAAATTCACAAAACGTTTTGAAGCCACAACTTTTTGCAAAAGCTTAACGCGCTCTTCAGTCACTAAAAAACTATGATTAAAGGGTTTTTCACCTGTTACGTAAGGCATTAAGACCTCGTGAAGATTCACTTCTTTTGAAAAATCAATCGATGCATCTAACTCCTCAAAACAGAAATAACCAAGCTCATTCAAGCATAGAATATCTGCTTCATTAAAGGCAAGATCTTTGAAAGAACGATTTTTATTGTAATCTAAATAGTCATTAATTGTCGCCATTATTCTCCCCTAACTCTCTTGAATTTTACAGAGATTTTCAGAAAGTGTCAAGGAAAAGACAGACACCCCAAATAAGCTTACTTTCGCATAAGTCTCTTACGCCATTCTTCAAGTCCTACGATGACGAATGGGCAGAGCATAAGGTAAAGCCAGTGCCATACACCAAGACTTGCTGTGTTGAACAAATCATGAAAAACAGGCAAATATACCAGAGTCACAAAAATAATCAATTCAACAACTAAACCGATATTAATCAAAGGATTACCAAATAATTGCAACTTGCGAATGGATTGGTCAGAGGTTCTGCTGTTCATGACCATACCGATTTGACAGAAGATAATAGCACCCAAGGTCATGGTTGTCGCTTCTTGGTACAATTGACCTGAACCTGCAAGCACCGCTAAGTTTCCATTATGAAGTAGATAAGTGATGAAGAATGCACCCATGGCAAGAACTGATTCGATCAAACCATACCATAAAAAAGCTTTTATCAGCAATTTCTTATCCAGCAAACGGTCAGTCAATTTACGAGGTGGTTGGTTCATCACACCTGGTTCTGGAGGTTCAACTCCCAACCCAAGTGCTGGAATCATATCAGTTCCCAAATCGACGGCTAGAATTTGCATAATCGTCAACGGAAGTGGAACAAAACCTCTTGATAAGAGGAAGAATGCTGACGGTACGGCTTCTGGAGTATTTGAGTTAAAGATATAAGTCAAGAATTTCTTGATATTATGATAAACTGCACGACCTTCTTCAACCGCTTTAACGATGGATGCAAAATGGTCATCCGTCAAAATCATATCTGCTGATTCCTTGGCGACATCAGTACCCATGAGTCCCATTGCCACACCGATATTAGCTTTTTTAAGAGCTGGCGCATCATTGACACCATCACCAGTGACAGCAACGACTTCACCCAATTCTTGAAGAGCTGATACAACTCGATATTTTTGCTCAGGTGCCACACGCGCAAAGACAATTTCGCCCTTGAGCGCTTCTTTTAAGGCTTCATCAGACATCTTTTCCAACTCTAAGCCAGTCACGACACGCGCATTGTCGCCACGGACAATACCGATTTTCTTAGCAATACTGAGCGCTGTCAAACCGTAGTCACCTGTCACCATGATAATACGAATACTTGCGCGATGACATTTTTCAACTGCCTCACGCACCCCTTCACGAGGAGGGTCACTCATAGCAAGTAAGCCAAGAAAGACCATATTGTGTTCTAGAGTTTCTTGTGTCCATTGTTCTTCTTGAGTCAATCGGTCGCTTTCCAAAGTTCGATAAGCAAGTGCCAAAACCCGCAAACCATCCTTAGCAAAAGCATCATTGGCAGCTAAGATTCTCGCTTGAACGTCTGCCGTCATTTCATGAATACCTTTTTGATCTTTGTAAAAATGGCAGAGCTCTACCATTTCTTTTGGTGCACCTTTAGTGATTGACACCAAAGAGCTGCCGTCAACTAGACTATCTACTCGATTGATAGTTGTCATGCGCTTGCGCACAGAATCAAAAGGCAATTCTTTCAAACGTGGTCCCCAAGATTTATTTTTCTCAAGGGTTAGACCTGCTTTTTCAGCTAAGACATTCAAGCAAGCTTCGGTTGGGTCACCAAGAACTGTGTAGGAAGCATTTTCCTCACTCGGTGGCAAAACTTGAGCATTACTGCAGAGGTGAGCAAAGCGGACAAGGTGTTCAAGCGGTTGGCTTTCGATAAGCGCAGCTTTCTTGCCATTGCTGTTGCTGATATCACCTTCAGCTGCATAACCAAGACCAGTCACCTCATATTGACCAGACACTTGCCAAAGGTGATTGACTGTCATAGCATTTTGAGTCAATGTCCCGGTTTTATCCGAGCAAATGACTGAGGTTGCTCCCAAGGTTTCAACGGATGATAATTTTTTAACCAAAGCATTGGACTTAGCCATGCGTTGCACCGCCATTGCCAAAGAAAGGGTGACTGTCGGAAGCAATCCTTCTGGGATAAAAGCGACGATCATACCAAGTGCGAAAATAAAGGCTTTTGCAAATGGTTGATGAACAAAAAGTGTCGCTGCGATGAAGAAAATAACACCAACCGTAATGGCAATAACTGAAATTTGTTTGGTCAAGTGGTCCAATTCTTTTTGAAGTGGGCTCTTATCATCAGCCATATTTTCTGTCAAGTGAGCGATTTGTCCAAATTGGGTTGCCATACCAGTCGCTGAGACAATCATCTTAGCCGAACCTGAGGAAACGGTCGTTCCTGCAAAGACCATATTGTCGTATTCAAGAGCTGTTTTTTGAGCATCTGTGTCAGCATCACTATTTTTATAGACAGGATTTGATTCACCTGTTAGGGCGGATTGATTGACCTGCAAATCTGTTGCAAAAATAACACGACCATCTGCAGAGATACGATCACCTTCTTCAATCAAAACAAGGTCGCCAGGCACCAACTCTTCAGCAGGTACCTTTTCTTCTTGTCCATCACGAATAACACGTGCATAAGAAGGAAGCATCTTTTTAAGAGCTTCGGTTGCTTGGCTAGCACGGTATTCTTGAACAAAGCTAAAAACACCATTGACAATATTGACAAACCAAATGGCAAGACCGAGTTCCACGCTGTGAGACAAAATCGCCACAGCACCACCAACCCAAAGTAAAATCGCCATGAGACTGGTGAAATTCTTGATAAAAGTCACAATTACGGGTTCTTTTTCTGCCTCTTTTAGCCGATTGGAACCATATTGTTTTTGACGTTCTTTGACTTGTTCGTGCCTGAGCCCAGATTGTTGCGTAGCAGCGGCTTGATAAACATCCTTTGCTGCGTAAGTTTCAAGGTCAAGTTGAACAGTTTTTTCATTTGTTCTATCACTCATAACTTGTTCCTCGATTTCTAAAAACGGTTTCACTTCCTTAAAGCCATTATACTACTTTTTAAAAATAAAGAGATAAATGAAGTCAGCTTTTCAAAGCATTTTCAACAGACATTTCATATGTGTACAAAAACATCTTAGACCTATATATCTAAGATGTTTTTGTATTTTAAAAATATACTCTAAATTATTAACGTATCATTCAAAAGAGCAAGTAAATTTTCTTCTAAATATAACTCAATGATATGAAAATAAACTTCACCATCATGTATAATTTGGTACTCTTTTACTGGATACTCTGTAGTTGTTAGATTAAAAAAGTTACAGTATTTGCTTATATAAGCCGGTTTTTTTAGGCCAGAAAAAATTATTACTCTCCTGTACTCAATTTTTTCTAAAATTTTACCAATCGGTATTGAACAATTCTGAACATGAAAATCATCCAATTGATTTACTTTATCAGCATCATAAATAACAATATTATTTGAGATAACAATACCACCAGATTTTAATGTTGTAGCTTGCAAGATCAAAGAATCTCCCCAATTATACCCAATAGAATAGTCTCTATCACAAATAATACGTTCTTGAATTATTCCTACTTCAACCTTTTTATTTGTTATTGCTTCTAAAATTGAAGTAGTCGAGCCAGTATTTTGAAATAAAATATCACTAAGAACCTTTTTCAAATTTCTTTTCATTTGCCCACCTTGTTACAACAAAGAACCATTAATTATCAACCTTCTTAAAAGCTCCTGCTTGATAATACAATAGCAACGAAAGAGCAATCATTACTGCTGCAAAAACAGCAATTCCTGAAAATCCTGTAAATTGTTCAAATAAGATACCACCAACAATCCCTGCAATGGTTTCACCCAAATACATCACGGCATTTGATAATGACGAAATAGTACTTCGAGCATTTTCAACAGTACTTTGCAATGTCGTCATAAATAATGGGAAAATAAATCCATTGTTCACATAAATAATAGTCAATAATACTTCTACCATCCAAAAATGATGAACAAATAACAGTGCCACGTAAAGAATAACAAGTGTCATCAGTTCTGTTTTAAATGTCTTTTGTAAACCAAAACGTTTAACAATATGACTACCCAAAAGTGATCCAGCAAGATTACCAGCACCAATAGCAATAATTATTGTACTAATATTAGCTAAAGACAAACCAAAGCTATGATTAAACCAAGTCGCAATAAAAGTGATTGCTGTAAATGATCCCGTCTGAAACACAAAATAAGCTAGAAGATAAGACACGGATTTTTTATTCGTTAAAACATTTTTATAAGCTACTGTAAAGGAAATTCTGTGTCACGTTCCAATTTCCAATTTTGGCATACAAAAATTGATAAGAAGTAATAAGACCAAAGAAGCCGCTGAAATGGTAATGAATGGTGCACGCCATGAAATTCCCGCCAGATAACCACCGATTGGAACACCCGCCATTTGAGAAACAGATAAACCAGCAGTTGCATAACCCATAACCTGAACAATGTGTTTTTTATCAACCCTCAACCTAGGTCGGCGTACAACAATATGTCCTCCGCTAGGATAGTGCCTGAATGGATTTTTTACTCCAACACTTCTCCAATCAACTCCAGTTTACAGTCAACAGGATTCAGTCTACCTTAAAAAAATTTTCTTCGTAAGTGATTTTTGCCAAAAAATAAAAGTAAACGTTTTACCTGAAAAATCAATCTAAAAAACTAACAAAAACACCTCCTGCAAAAGGGCTGAGCCATTTTACAAAAAGGTGTTTTAATATGTTATTCACTAATAGCGTTACCTGTGTAGAGTTGGTAGTAACGTCCTTTTTGGGCAATTAATTCGTCGTGATTACCACGTTCGATGATGCGTCCCTGTTCAAGTACCATGATACAATCCGCATTGCGAACCGTTGATAAGCGGTGGGCAATGACAAAGGTTGTACGACCTTTCATAAGAGCATCCATACCTTCTTGAACGTGAACTTCGGTACGTGTATCGATTGATGAAGTTGCTTCGTCAAGAATCAAAGCTGGTGGATTAGCCACAGCCGCACGCGCAATCGCAAGCAATTGACGTTGTCCTTGAGAAAGATTACTTCCGTCACCTGTCAAAACAGTATCGTAACCTTCAGGCAAGCGTTTAATGAAATCATGCGCATCTGCCAATTTTGCGGCATCGATACATTCGTCATCAGTCGCATTTAAACGTCCGTAACGGATGTTATCCATAACTGTACCAGTGAAAAGGTGGGTATCTTGCAATACAATCCCTAAACTACGACGAAGATCTGCTTTTTTAATTTTACGGATATTGATGCCATCGTAATGAATCTTACCTTCTTGGATATCGTAGAAACGGTTAATCAAGTTCGTAATGGTTGTTTTACCAGCACCAGTTGAACCGACAAAGGCAATCTTTTGGCCAGGTTCTGCAAAAAGATTGATGTCATGAAGCACCATCTTATCATCATTGTATCCAAAGGTAACGTCTGTGAAAGTCACGCGACCTTCTTGCTTGTGATAAGTCACTGTACCATCTTCATGTGGATGTTTCCATGCCCATGTACCAGTTGCTTCTTCAACTTCTTGAAGATTTCCATCAGCATCTTCTTTAGCATTAACCAATTCAACATAACCTTCATCAACTTCTATTTCAGCATCAAGCAGTTTAAAGACACGATTGGCACCAGCCATCGCCATAACTACTGAGTTAATTTGTTGGCTGATTTGAGTGATTGGGTTAGTAAATCCACGGTTCAATGCAAGAAAAGAAACCAAAGTTCCTAAAGTCAATCCAGCATAACCATGAAGAGCTAAAACAGCACCCAGCATGGCACAAAGAACATATGAAATGTGTCCAATGTTAGCAGATACTGGCATCAAGATATTGGCAAAAATATTGGCATTTGTAGCCGAATGACGGAGTTCTTGGTTGAGTTTGCGGAAATCTTCTTTGGCACGTTCTTCGTGGTTAAAGACTTTAACGACTTTTTGACCATCCATCATTTCTTCGATGAAACCATTAACGCGACCGAGGTCATTTTGTTGGTCATGGAAATATTTTGATGATTGCGCAGCGATTTTACGAGCTACATAAAGTAAAACAATAACCATGAAAACTGACAAGGCTGATAATGGCACATTTAGAACTAACATGCTGACAAAAGTTGTCAAAATCGAAAAGCTTGAGTTGACCACTTGCGGGATACTTTGTCCAATCAATTGACGAAGAGTATCAACGTCATTGGTATAAATTGACATGATGTCCCCGTGAGCATGCGTATCAAAGTACTTGATTGGCAAGCTTTCCATGTGCGTAAAGAGGTCAATACGAATACGACGCATTGTTCCTTGTCCCACATAAACCATCAAACGGTTATAAGTGTAAGTACTTGCTACCCCAATAATCCCAATAATGATTAGTTGGAAAATAGCATGCGCTAAACCAGAAAAGTCAGGATTTTTAGCAGCCAAAAGAGGTGTGACATAACTATCAATCAAGGTTTGCATGAACAAACTAAAACGAACCATACAAAGCGCAGCAATCAAAATCAAGACAAAAACAGCCATGAAACGCCATTTATAATTCTTAATCACATAAGCCAAAACACGTTTTAGTGTGGCTTGTTTGTTCACTTCTTTTTTAGGTTGAGACATTAGTTATTACCTCCTTCCTCATCAAAATCACCCCTACCTTGTTGTTGAACCTCATTGATTTCACGGTAGATAGCGTTTGTTTGTAGTAATTCATCGTGGCTAGCAAAGCCTGAGATTTTACCATCATCAAGCACCAAAATCTTATCAGCATGTTGCACACTTGAAATACGTTGTGCAATGATAATTTTTGTTGTTCCTGGAATTGTTTCTTCAAATGAACGACGGATATTGGCATCTGTGGCAGTATCCACGGCACTTGTTGAATCATCCAAAATCAAAACTTTTGGTTTTTTAAGCAATGCGCGAGCGATACAAAGACGTTGCTTTTGACCACCAGAGATGTTGCTTCCGCCTTGTTCAATCCATGTATTGTATTTGTCAGGGAAACGTTCGATAAATTCGTCTGCACAAGCTTGGCGACAAGCTTCCATACATTCTTCGTCAGTCGCATTTTCATTCCCCCAACGAAGGTTATCAAGAATAGTTCCTGAGAAAAGGACATTTTTTTGAAGCACTACGGCAACTTGGTCACGAAGAACTTTCAAATCGTATTCGCGAACATCGTGTCCACCAACTTTAACTGACCCTGCATCCACATCGTAAAGACGAGAAATCAAGTTAGCAAATGATGTCTTACCAGAACCAGTACCACCAATAACACCGATGATTTCACCAGATTTGACACTAAGGTCAATGTCAGATAACACTTCTTCTCCACCACCGTGTTTGTATGAAAAATGCACGTGGTTAAATTCAATGTTTCCATTTGGAACTTCCATCAATGGATTTTCAGGATTCACGATATCAGCTTTTTCATTAAGCACTTCTGCAATACGTTCGGCACTGGCTGTACTCATTGAAATCATAACCATAATCATTGACAACATCATAAGAGACATCATCATGGCAAAGATGTAAGACATCAGGGATGTCAATTCACCCGTTGTCAGTGTACCACCAACGATGAATTGTGCTCCAAACCATGATAAACAGATGATACAACCAAAGATGATAAACATCATAACTGGCACGTTGAAAATGATGATTTTTTCTGCTTTAACAAATAAACGGTAAATATTTTCAGCAGCCTTCGTGAATTTTTTATTTTCATATTTTTCACGTACAAATGCTTTAACCACACGAATGGCAGAAATATTTTCCTGAACGCTGGCATTCAAATCATCGTATTTACGGAAAACGTAATTGAAAGTTGTCATAGCCTTACGCATGATAAATAGAAGCGATGCTCCCAAAATCAAGACAGCCGCAAGGAAAATCAAACTCAAACGTTGGTCCACCACAAAACACATAATCATACTAACAACGATTGTCAGCGGTGCACGCACAACGATACGAATAATCATTTGATAAGCATTTTGCACATTTGTAACGTCTGTTGTCATACGAGTGACAAGACCAGCTGTACTGTATTTATCAATATTTGAAAAGGCAAAGGTTTGAATATTATCATACATTCCTTCACGCAAATTAGCGGCAAATCCTGCTGAGGCTTGCGCAGCGAATTTACCAGCCAAGAAACCAGTTGTTAAACCACATGTGGCAAGAACCAACATCAAGATTCCATACTTCATGGCAACAGCCAAGTTCCCAGCTTGTACCCCTTGGTCAATTAACTTAGCAATGACAAAGGGGACTGACATATCGAAGAAAACCTCTAAAGCTGCACACAAAGGAGCAAGTAAAGATGGTGTCTTATACTCCTTGACTTGAGCTAAAAGAGTTTTAATCATTCTCGTCACCTCTTTCTACAACATTATAATATGCTCGTTCGAGCAAAGAATGAAATGTTTCTTGTTCTTTATCAAAAAAGCCTCTGATAATATCGTCTTCTGATTCCTGCAAATGATCACACACAAGAATAATCAAGTCAAGTCCCTTATCAGAAATGCGCACTTTCTTGATACGCTTGTCCTTGTCATCCTGACCTGTAATAACTAATTCTTTTTGTTCCAAACGCGAGATAATCCCAGCCATGGTTGGTTGCGACACTTCAAATTCTCTCTCTAATTCCTTATAAGTACAACAATCCTTGTCATCTTTTAAATACAACAACACCCAAGATTGCATAATGGTGATATTATAAGGCTTTAAGAAATTATTCATGTTTTGTTCCAAACGATGCGCAATTTGCTTAACAAGCCAACCATATGGAGCATTTTTAGGATTCATAGTTACCTCCGACAATAAAAAAGCAAGTCCCTAAAAAACATCCGTCAGAATTTGTAGACATTTTTTAAAGTTTGCTAAACATTCCATTTTATTCCATTAATTATTATAAAACTTTGAGTCAAAAAGTCGATAGCCTGCTATTGATTTTTTAAAAATCAAAAAAAGCCTGTTTTGATTCAAAACAGACTATCTTACATTTACCCCTCAACTTTTTCGCTGAGTTCTTCCCATTCTAACATGAGGGTTTCTTGTTGTTCAGTTAGTTCATCGAGTTCTTTTTGCAAATCAATTAGCTCGCTCGCTTCATTTGTAGCAAGCATGGTTTGGTTGATTTCCTCTTCACGCGCTTCAATCTCTTCTAATTGATTTTCAATTTCAGTGATGCGACGTGTGAGTTTGCGAAGTTCTTTTTGATTGGCTTTTTGCGCTTGATAATCATTAGCTGGCGCTTTTTCAACGACTACAGTTGTTTTTTCTTGCGCTTCTTCTTCCTTCATGCGAGCCAATTCTTCCAGCTCTGCTTTTTTCTCAAGGTAATAATCATAATCGCCAAGATAAAGGGTTGAGCCTTCTTCGGAGATTTCAAGCACTTTTGTCGCTACACGGTTAATGAAATAACGGTCGTGGCTGACAAATAAAAGCGTGCCGTCAAAATCAATCAAGGCATCTTCCAGAACTTCCTTACTGTCAATATCCAAGTGGTTGGTTGGTTCATCAAGGATAAGGAAATTGTTGTTTTGCATTGACAATTTTGCTAACAAAAGACGAGCTCGTTCGCCACCTGAAAGCATGCTGACTGATTTTTTAACGTCATCACCTGAGAAAAGGAAGGCTCCTAGACGATTTCTGATTTCTACTTCAGGTGTAGTTGAGAAATCATTCCACAACTCATCAAGAACGGTATTGGTACGTGTCAAATTTGATTGCGTTTGGTCATAGTAACCAACCTCGACATTAGCACCGTAAGTTGATGTTCCTTTAATAAATGGAATCTGACCCACAATTGATTTAATCAAAGTTGATTTTCCAATACCATTTGGTCCAACGATGGCAATGGCATCAAATTTCTTGACATCAATGTTGATTGGCTCTGACAAGATTTGATCATCGTAACCAATCGCCGCATCAGTTACTGTTAAAACAACATTTCCTGACACTTTATCAGCGTGGAAAGTCATGTTAGCTGATTTTTGTCCAGCTGATGGCTTGTCCAAGCGTTCCATTTTTTCTAATTGTTTGCGGCGGGCTTGAGCACGTTTTGTCGTTGAAGCACGAACAAGGTTACGTTGCACAAAGTCTTCCAACTTAGCAATTTCTTTCTCTTGTTTTTCATAATTTTTGGCTTCGAGCGCTAATTTCTCAGCCTTCAAATCCATAAATTTAGAATAGTTACCAACGTATCGATCAAGCGAATGTTTTGTCAAATCAAGCGTCACTGTTGCAACTTTATCAAGGAAGTAACGGTCGTGACTGACAATAATCAAAGCGCCTTGATAGTTGACTAAGTAATTTTCAAGCCAAGCAATGGTTTCAATGTCCAAGTGGTTGGTTGGTTCGTCAAGTACAAGAAGTTCAGGCTTTTCAAGCAACATTTTAGCAAGTGCCAAGCGCGTATTTTGCCCACCAGACAACTCAGAAATTTTCATTTGCCACATCGATTCATCAAATTTGAACCCATTCAAAATGGCTTTGATTTCTGCCTCGTAAGTGAATCCACCTTTAACACGAAATTCTTCTGATAAACGGTCGTAATCCGACATCAATTTATCAAAAGCATCACCTGTTAGCTCTGCCATTTGCATTTCCATTTTACGAAGACGAGATTCCATGCTACGCACATCATCAAAAACGTGCAACATTTCATCAAAAATGGTATTTTCTGACTCAAAACGGCTATCTTGCGCCAAATATGACAAACTTAAGTCACGTTTTGTATTGATTTCACCTGATGTTGGAGATTCTTCACCGACTAAAATTTTAAGCAAAGTTGATTTACCAGCACCATTTCGCCCAACAAGCGCAATGCGGTCTTTTTCATCAACTTGAATATTAATATTGTCAAATAAGACATCGCCCGAAAATGAGCGTTCAATTTTGTTTCCTTGTAAAATAATCATATGTCTATTTTAACAAATCCTCACTCGTTAAACTAGGATAATATCAAAAAATCTGCTCAAATGAGCAGATTTCATTACTATTGATTATAAATCGATTGTACTTTTTGGATATCGACATCTTGAATGCCATAGTATGAACCTGACGATTGCATGACTGATTCTTCATTATCGTCGTGGTCAAGCCCAATCGCGTGTCCCAATTCGTGCTCTGCTGTGTAGACAATACGATTATGCGTGTAGCCATAATCATTATCAAGCAAGTAATAGGTATTTAACTTAACGTCCACATGCGTAATCTGATTAGTCAACGCATTAGTCTCTGTTTCAGCTAAACCAGCTGCTTTTGAACTTGCATCTGAATATTCAGTTGCAACAATATCTGCTGAACTCTCATCACTAACAAGTGTAAAGGTAAATGCCCCAGTGGCATTCCAAGCATTAATCGCTTCTTCATAAGCGTTAACTAGCGTCTTATTAGTTGTTTTAATATAAACATTAGCCGAATTGCTAGACCAACGAGCACCAGAATAATGAGTAAAATCATCTGTTGACAAGTCTTTTAAATTATTAGCAATATCATCTTTATTAGCATCAAAGTACGTAACGACACTATTAGCAATATTTGAAATGGAATTTGCTAACTGAGAACTGCTGTTATTGGCGTAATAAAGAAGGCCAAAACATAAAATGGCAATCAGAACAATTGTCTTAATAATTGCCCAGAAAAAATTCCAGATAATATTGATTATAAGGCTGGGAATAAAAAAGATAATCTTAAATAGTGTTCTCATACGTACCCTTTCTTTCTAGAATTCTAAGCATTAACAAATTACCTCGGGCTTTAGTATAACAAGCCCAGCTTAAAAAAACAAGAAAAAATAAATATTTCGGTACACAACAAAAAAGAAGCTAGTAAAAAAACTAGCTTCAAATTATTTTTATCTCACTTCCATAACGACTGGTAAAATCGCTGGGCGGCGTTTGGTTTGGTCAAAGAGGAATTTAGCCACTTCATCGCGGACAGCTCCTTTTAGTTCACCCCAGTCAAAACTATCTTGTTCCAAGTAGTTTTCAACGGTTTGGTTAACCAATTCAGCCGATTCACGAAGAATATCACGGCTCTTCTTAACGTAAACAAATCCGCGTGTGTGAATTTTTGCTTTAGAAACAATTTTCTTCTGGCGTTTATTAACAGTCAAGGCAATGATGAAGATACCATCTTCTGACAAGACTTTACGGTCACGAAGAACGATGTTTCCAATATCACCGATAGCATTACCATCAATCATGACATCGCCTGCTGGTACGCTACCTTCATGGTTAAAACCATTTTTACCAAGAACCATAACATCACCACGTTTAACGATGTAGATGTTTTCAGGGTACATTCCCACTTCTTGTGCCAATTCAGCGTGAGCTGCCAAATTACGGTACTCACCTTGAACTGGGAAAAGGTATTTCGGTTGAAGAAGGTTAAGCATCAACTGCAAATCACGTCCATTGGCATGACCTGAGACATTAAGTGTCTTCGTAATAAGGTTAACCGTACCACCAGCTTTGTAAATAAGGTTTTCAACACGCGCAACCGCTGCTTCTTTTGAAAGACTTGGTGTTGTAACGATGTAAACCAAATCACCATCTTTAATTTGAATATAACGGTGACGACCAAGTGCCATTTTATGTAGACCATTGATTGGTTCACCCATGCGACCAGCTTCAAGAATAATTAATTCATGGTCTTCGTATTTGTGCATGTCTTTTGGTTTGATGATTAATTTTTCATCAACCAAACGAAGACGCTTCATATGAATCGCTGTGCGAACAATGTTTTCAGCGTCAAAACCAGTCAAGACCACACGACGACCGTATTCAGCAGCTGAGTCAAAGACTTGTTGGATACGCACTAGGTTTGAGGCTACCGCAGCAATGATAACGCGACCTTCAGCGTCAGCAATAGCGCTATCCATTTCAGCAGCAACTTCTGCTTCGCTTGCTGTCATGACGTGGCTTGTAGCATTTGCAGAATCAGAAAGAAGGGCAAGCACTCCTTCACGTCCAATTTCAGTCAAACGTCCCAAGTCAGTGCGGTAATATTTACGCGCAGCTTGGTCAAACTTAAAGTCACCAGTATAGACAATATTTCCTTCATCGGTACCAACTACAATCCCTAAACTTTCAGGAACTGAGTGAGTTGTTTTGAAGAATGAAATCGTCGTATCCGCAAATTCGATTTCAGTTTCAGCGTCGATAACGTGGAAATTATTGAATTTCTTAACGTTGTTATTTTTCTTAACAAAGAGCTTCGCTAACTCAATAGTAAGTGGTGAACCAAAGACTGGCGCTTTGAATTCTTGCAAAATATAAGGCAAAGCTCCGATAGCATCGGCGTGCCCGTGTGTCAAGAAAATCCCTTGCACACGTTTTTTGTTTTCAATTAGGTAATCAAGGTTTGGAATGACTTCATCCACACCAAGTTGCTCATTTTCAGGATACTTCAGTCCAGCATCCAAAACGAAAATTGAGTCATTAACTTCTACCACATAGAGGTTTTTCGCATTTTCACGAACCCCACCTAGGGCAATAATTTTAATATCGCTCATGACGATGTTTTCTCCTCATTTTATTTTTTTATACGTGCAAACCATGTTTGCTTATTTCTTTACTAACGGTCCTTGCTTCCAAAAAGGTTAGCAAGTCGAATTACAGCAATTTAATTGTAACATATTTTCAGAAGATTTTCTTCTTTATGATTTGGAAAAGTCACTCAAGGCACAAAAAAACGCCCGAGGGCGTTTCATTTTATTCAAATAATTGATAGTAATCAGCGATTGCCAGTTGGGCTTTTTCATCTTGGTTGAGGTCTTTGATGATTTTCCCATCTTTCATAACAATCAAACGGTTGCCATATTTCAGAGCATCTTCCATGTGGTGTGTAATCATGAGTGCTGTCAAGTGGTCACCCGTTACAAATTCATCTGTTAAATTCATCAAGGATACACTCGTTTTAGGGTCAAGTGCTGCTGTGTGTTCATCGAGTAATAACAACTCTGGACGTTTCAGCGTAGCCATCAAAAGGCTGAGCGCTTGACGTTGACCACCTGACAAAAGACCCGTCGGCGTATCCAAATGTTTTTCAAGACCATTACCAGTTCGTGCAACCAACGCTTGAAATTCATCTGTAAACGCATGAATTTTTCGTGGCAAAAGTCCACGTTTTTCACCACGATATTTGGCAATAAGAAGATTTTCAGCCACAGTCATACGTGGTGCTGTTCCCATTTTAGGGTCTTGAAAGACACGCGCCAAATAGTTAGCACGTTTTTCAGCAGGCAGATGCGTCACATCTTTTCCAAGGATTGAAATGCTTCCGCTAGTTAACATCAAAGTCCCAGCAATCACGTTAAAGAGGGTTGATTTACCGGCACCATTACCACCTAAAATCGTCAAAAAATCATGCTCATAAATGGTCAAGTTCACATCATCAAGGATTGTTTTGACCTCATCAAGACCATTATTAACTTGAACTGTTGCATTTTTTAATTCTACAATTTTTTTCATCGTGATAAGGTCACTCCTTTAAAGAATTTATTTTTAAGAACAGGAACCATAAGACAAATAGCTAAGACAATGGCACTGAATAATTTGAGGTAGTTGGTATTGAAACCAAGGGCAATCACACCTGTGATTAAGAATTGGTACAAAATTGACCCAACCACGATAGCAATCAAACGTTCAAGTAGTGTCAAACCAGTTGAGTAAAGCACCTCACCGATAATGATACTTGCAAGACCGATTACAATAACACCAATCCCTTTTGACACATCAGCGTAGCCGTCTTGTTGACTGACAAGAGCCCCTGACAAAGCAATCAAACCATTTGAAATGGTAAGTCCCATAACTTCCATACGGTCAGTATTGATTCCAAAACTCTTTGCCATATCACGGTTATCACCAGTTGCGATGTAAGCTTGACCAAGTCGTGTATAAAGGAAAAAGATAAGCGCTGAAATCACGATAATCACTGCTAAAAGACCAATGACCAAAAGATTTGTACTATCAGAAAATGGAAGCAAGGCTTGCAAAGGTTTGATGTTAAACAAACCTAGGTTGGCACGTTTCATAACCATAAGCATAACGGAGTTACATGACGTCATTACCAAAATCCCTGCTAAAAGCGTTGGAATTTTTCCTTTAGTATAAAGAAGACCAGTAACAAGACCAGCTAAACAACCCGCAAGCATACCTGCCAAAGTAGCTAACAAAGGGTGTGTCCCGTGATTCATCAAAGTAACAGCCACTGCTCCACCAAGAGGGAAAGACCCTTCAGTCGTCATATCTGGAAAATTAAGAATTCGGAAAGTCAGGTAAATTCCTAAACCAAGAATTCCCCACAAAAGTCCTTGTGAAACTGACGAAATAATCATATGATGTTTTCTCCTTCTCTCCTAATTTTCATCTGCTTTGACAGCTACTGTTGCTTTTGACAACATGCTATCTGGAATTGTAATGCCAAGTTCTTGAGCTTCTTTTAAGTTAAGGGTTGGGGTACCAGTATTAACAATGTTAACTGGGACGTCTGATACTTTTTTACCAGCAAGTAATTTAACAGCAATTTTTGCTGTTTCAACCCCTAAATCATATTGACTTTGAGCGACTGAAGCGATGCTTCCTTGTTCAACCATGGTGTCCACACATGAATAAACTGGAATCTTAGCAGCGTTTGCTGAGTTAACAACAGTTGAAAAAGCTGAGGCAATGGTATTATCTTGTGGGACAAAAACAGCATCGACTTTACCAGTCAGGACAGACATGGTTGTTTTAATTTCATTGGTTGATGGAACAGCGTATTCAATTACATTGATACCAGCTGCCTTAGCGTATTTTTTAAATTCAGCCACTTGAGATACGGAATTATCTTCGCTACTAGCATACAAAACTCCGATTGTTTTAGCGTTTGGTGTAATTTTTTGAATCATCTCAACCGTTTGTTTAATCGGCACTTGGTTAGAAACGCCTGTGACGTTTCCTTCCGGTTTTTTCAAATTCTTAACCAATTTTGCTCCGACTGGGTCTGAAATAGCTCCCATCACAACTGGAATGTCTTTGGTTGCTGAAGCTAGTCCTTGAGCAGCTGGTGTTGCAATCCCAATAACCACGTCATTTTTAGCATGAACCAATTGTTTACTCATGGTTTGGATTTTACTTTGGTCACCTTCGGCATTTAAAACGGTAATCTTAGCATTTGCTTTGTCGTAGCCAGCATCAGCTAAGCCATCTTCAATCCCTCTTTCAATTTCATCAAGAGCATCGTGGGTAACATATTGTAAAATACCGATTTTAATATCTCCATTTTTTGCTGACTCATTTTTAGTCTGGTCATAAATCATTGAACCAGCTACTAAAATGACAAGGGCAATAAGTGTTCCAATAAGTGCCTTATTTTTCATATTTTTCTCCGTTGAACAATCTAATTTATTTAATACCTTATTTTTAATTTGATGAGTCAACTAAAAAGAAAAGCGTCTAGTAATTGCTTACTACACGCTTTTTTATCTTTTAACTAAGATTAGCGCATAGATACTTTTTAGAAGTACTCCAAAAGTCGTATCTATGCAACAACATAAACACAACTTTTACATACGCCAATTTTGCCAACTTGTAAGAGTTTGTGTCATGTTCATATCTTAGCTTCCTCCTGTGTTTTTTAATAATTATAACCTAAATTCTGAAAATTTCAAGTTCTTTTCGAAATTTTCTTATTTTTATTCAAAACACTTATTTGCTATGCTCAAACTTTAGCTTAAATGCTTGATAAAACTTCTAATAACCTTTGGAAGAGTGTGATAAGAATAAGATTTGTAGAGTCTTTCTTTCCAAGTATGAGCTCCAATACCGTAAACGCCCAAGTCGAGAGCTGGAATGTCAAGCTTTCTGATGGTATCAACTGGCAATGGATAAATTGCATCCATCAGAGGAAAATTCGCTTTTAGTTTTTCAATGTCTTCTGGACTTTCTCGCATCGCAAGATAGCTAGAATCACTTAAAAATGGGAAAAATCGTCGTTTCACAAAATGTTCTTCAGGAAATTCTGCCATCATTTTTTCAAGCGCTTGGTCAACATCGCTGTCTTTATCAGTATAATTGTGGGGACAAAACGGCGGTGCTAAAAAGACAATCACTTTTGCTTCATCAGACTGTGTTTTTGCCTCAAGGTAGTCAATTAAATCAAAACCAACTTCTCGTTTGTCAAAATCTCCGATAGTTTCAAAGAACTCCCTAATCAAGGCTTGACTATCAAAACCTTTCTTCTCCAAAACATCTAGATACTGCGAAAAAGTCATCACAGTAATGTCATGCGAAATCTGGCTATGAATATGACTTCTTTCCGAATAAATCTTAAATCGTTCTTTATAATGTCTTGAAACCTCATGGACAGCCTCACGACTAGCTTCCATTAAGGTGTGCAAAATGGTATCTGCACTTTTTTCATATAAGAAAGTATTGAAGTAAAGATTGGCACGCTTGTTTGTTTGGACATTATAAAAATCCTTGCAATCTCGTTGTAAAAGCACAGAACTTGGCAATATATCTTCATTGTCAATTTTTTCAACTAAATCAAGGTTGGTATTGATTTTAAGATTAATCGCACTAGAAATCATTGTGGCATCAATACCCATCAAACAACTGCCAACATGCGTTTCTCTCCCTTTGATGTAAAAACATGTCAGTATTTTCCCAGCAGCGCCCGTGTAAATATATTTCTTCTCATCACCGTCATATGAAGGAGAAATAAAATCCGTATTAACCGCTGCTTGAAACTCATAACCTGCTTGACGAAGACGTAACAGTTCACTTGAGGCCTGGATAGCACCAGTATGGTCATTTTCCTCAACACAATTGGTCATCAAAAGTAAATTGCAAGGAAGTTCATCTGGATGTTCCATGTAATAGAAAAGTGTCGCAATATTGACTGCATCTCCTGATTTCATATCAAGCATTCCGCGGCCAAACAACCAGTCACCAGATTTAGCATGTTCTTGAATAAGTGGGTCTTCGTCATAGTTTTTAAAGAACTCTTGAAGCGCATCTGAATCATTGGCGATGCCTTTTATAGGACCATAATCTTCAACCCCAACAGTATCCATATGAGAATGCAGGATTACTGTCTTTGATACCCCAGCTTTCTTTAGCAGTGCAAAATTATTCTTACGTTTTAAAGAATCATCTTCTAAAACTTGTTGCCAAACACACTCAGGGTGAGCTGTAAAATACGGCGCTGATTGCACCAATTCATAAATGGCATCAGCCAAATTGACCTCTCCTGCTGTACCATTTACCGAAAGAATGGACACCAAATATTTAGCAATGGATTCTATACGTTCTGGCGTGCTCAATTCTTCAATGGCTTCAAATTTCATGATGATACTCCTTCAAAATAGCAACTGCATTTTTAACCGTTTGAACTTGCAAGGTATTCAGACTGTCTTGACTATAAAAGGCAGAATGAGGGGTCAAGATAACATTATCTCGTTTAAGAAATGGATTATCTGAAAGGTCTGGATTTTCACTCTCTAAAACATCCAATCCCGCACCGATTACTTTTCCCTCATCTAACGCTTCAATCAGTGCTACTTCATCCACAAGACTACCACGCGCCACATTGATAAAAATCACTGGTTTTTTCAACTTCTTAAAGAAGCCTCGATTAAAGAAATGCTCATTAGCCGAATTAGCAAACAAATGCAAACTGATGACATCTGCCTCAGCTTGAATGGTTTCAATTGAAACCAATTTGACACCAAGTTGGTCTGCCACTTCCTCAGGAATAAAAGGGTCATAAGCTATCACAGACATTCCAAAACTTTTTGCACGTTTAGCAACTGCCTGTCCGATTCGACCAAGACCGAAAATAGCCAAGGTTTGCGAGGAAAGCCGCTTCACTTCGCCAGCCTTTTGATAACTCCAAAATCCTGCTACTATGAATTTGCGATGTATAAGGAGTTTTTGATTTAAAGCAAGCAGGAGAGCTATCGTATGATTGGCAACATCTTCTGTTGAATAAGCTCCTAAATTGCGAACAGCAACACCCAACTTTTCAGCATAGTCAGTATCAATAGTATTAGTCCCTGTTGCATTAACTGCAATCCCCTTTAAGTCAGGAAATTTTCCCAAAATATCTTCCTTAAGTGGCAGAAAAGCTGTCAAAAGCACGTCCACACCAGACATTCTTTCAATAAACTCATCTTCATTGACATAAGGATAAACAGTAATCTCACTATCGGCAGGTAAAAGTTCCTTTAAAAGGTTAACTTCGATACTCAAATCACGTTCCGCCAAAACATTTGGATAATCAGAAATTAACACTTTTAACATGGTCTTTCTCCTTTAAAATAGCATCTACCTCACTAACTAAATGGTGCATTTCTTGTTTTGTACCAATGGTGATACGAACAAAGTCTTTGACTTCTTCTGTCTCGTAGTGACGAACCAAGATATGGCGTTCACGTAATTTTTCATATAATTCCTCCCCTAAAATCAAACGTGAAGACGCATAGACAAAGTTCGTTTTACTGTTTAAAACTTTAAAACCTAAAATACGAAGAGCAGATGTCAAGTAATCACGATTTTCGATAATTTCCTTGACATGTCTTTCAAAATAAAATTCATCTTCTAAGCTTGCTATCGCCACTTCTTCTTGTAACAAACTCACATTGAATGGATTAACCGCCATTTTTAAATCTTCCATATCTTTGATGAGTTCTTTACAAGCAACCGCGTAACCAATCCGACCGCCAGCTAATTGACGCGATTTTGAAAAAGTACGAACAACAATAACATTTGAAAATTCTTCAACCAACTTAATAGCTGTTTGTGATGCTCCGCCAAAATCAATATAAGCCTCATCAACAATAACCAGGCGCTCTGGATGCGAAGCAACCAATTTCTTGATGGATGATAAAGGTTTTAAAAATCCTGTTGGTGCATCCGGATTAACAACTAAAACGGCATGTGGAAGATCTTCATAATCTGATAAATCAACGCGTAAATCTTTTGTTAAAGGCACTTCTAATGCTTCATATCCATACGTATCCGCATATCCTTTGTAAAACGGATAAGTCACTTTTGGAAAAGCAAGTTTATCGCCTCGTTCAAAAAATGTTCTAAAGATTAAATCTAAAACATCATCTGCTCCTGTTCCAACAATGATGTTTGTTTTATCCAAAGAATGCAAATCAGCCAATTTTTGACGTAATTTGTGCTGACAAGGATCGTTGTAATAATTTAAATTCTGAGCATTTTTCAAAACCTCTAAAACACGAGGGCTAGGCTCTTGTGAACTTTCATTGGCATTTAATTTAAGGTAATCATCTCCAAGTTGTTCACCAGGTTTGTAAGCGACAATAGTTTCAAATGATTTAACTAAAAATGTTGACATAACAAACTTTCTAAATTGTTTTTTACGTGGCAATCCACATCTACAAATGATAATTAAAAGTGATTAATAACGTTCAAGCGGGAAAGTCATGCAATGCACACCACCACCTGCTTTCAATAACTCCGTCATATCGACCTCTATGACTTCCATACCTTCACTGCGAAGTGCTTCGTTAATAAAGGTATTTTGTTTTAAACTCATCACACGATTATTTCCTAAAGCTTCAACGTTATAACCATGCTTAAAAATCATGTCTTGCGTTCCAGAAATAATCTTAATGCCTTTTTCCTTGACCAAGGTAACAAAATCTTCTGGCAATCCAGCTTCATAAGCAATAGCAAGTTTCGGTGACACTAAGTTAAAGCACATATCCAGATGAAGATAGTCTGGATTTGCCTTAACAGCATAGACCTTGTAACCATATGGTTCTAATTGCTTACGAATTTCATCAACACCTGTGAGATTGGTGCGATCAATCACCCCAATCGCTAATGTCTTCTCATCAATAAATGCAAAATCACCCCCTTCAAAGTAACCTTCAGTAACTTCAGCAATTTTTGGAATGCCAAGCCCCGCCATAATGTCTTCGTAATGACGACGTTCCTCAAAACGAATAGGCTTTTTAAAACGCCCTAAGATATATCCTTCCTTAACATCACCTCCAAAATCTCTAGCAAAAACTGCATTTGGCATTTTTTTACCAGAAGTGACCTGGACCACTTCCACGCCATTATCCTGGTAAGCTTTGACCACAGCGCCGTACTCTTGCATCATTTTGTCGTGATCCAAAGGTTTAGTGTACTGCTCTGAAATCACATTAATCGGCGCCGCACTTACCAGAAAATCTGGTCGGCACATTAACACTTTTCGTAAACGACTGGTTCCATCAATTACTGCCATAAGAATCTCCTCCTACTCATTTTCTCCCGTATTTTTTTGTGCTAAAGCACTATAGGTTTTCATCCATTTATCAAAGCTACCATCTTTTTTATCTTGCTCAATCAATTTATCCACGTAAGACTTGAGCGATTGATTGCCTTTAGTTAATGCCATAGCTGTCTCAGTTGTCCCTGGTAAATCAATGTCAGCATAAGTCAATTCACTGTTACTTGCGATATATTGGTCAGCTACCGTATCATCTGCAACCACAGCATCCACTCTACCTTGTGCTAAATTCAAAAACGCATCTGGCAAACTTGATAAGGCAACTATCTGCTTAGGTTTGATGTCCTCTTTGACCACATCTTCTTGCGTAGTTGATTTTTGTACTGCAATCGAACTTTGTGCTAAATCAGCAATCGCAGTGTACTGAGGAGCTGAATCTTTACGAACAACAATTTTATTGATTTGCTTAACGTAGTTTTGTGTGAAATCGACCGACTTTTCACGTTCTTTTGTTTTTGTCATCCCGGCAATGGCGATATCAGCATTTCCTGACGTGATAGTTCCTAGGATCGAATCAAAATTCATATTTTTAACCACTAATTTCACCTGCAATTTATTTGCTAATTGCTTGGCAAAAGCTAAGTCAACTCCAACAGCTTTCTTGTGACCTGATGACAAATCGTAAAACTCATAAGGAGCGTAGCCAATGTTAGTTGCAACAACAAGCTGTCCAGAATTCTGAATCTTCTCGATGCTTCCAGCAGCCGTGTTTGTTTCCCTATGATTAAAAGCAAAAGCACCAATTATCATTACTATAAAAGCTGCTGTCACTAGCAAACTCTTCCAGCTAGCTTTAATAGTTTGCACCAGTTCATCCCATTTATCACGCAAAGTTAATTCTTCTGCACTGCGGTTCATCTTTCTTTCATAATGTGCAACGATACGTGTGGTTGAAAAAGTAAAAACCAAATAAACAAAACCAACAGCAATCACCGCTTGCAAAGGTTTATAAGAAATCCCCTGAATAGTGCTTGCTGTAAACATCAAATCAGCAACCCCAATTACCGATGCTTGCGAACTTGACTTAATGTTATTCGCAAATTCATTTCCCAAAGTTGGCAAAATATTTTTAAACGCCTGCGGGATAATCACATACCGATAAGCTTGAAATTTATTAAAGCCAATACTTCTAGCTCCTTCAAATTGTCCTGAATCTACCGCTTGAATCCCAGATCGATAAATCTCAGCAACAAAGACCGATTCCCCAACCGTTAAACCCGTTAAGGCTGCAATCAAACGGTCTAAATCAACACCAAAAAGCGTACTTTTAGGAATATTTAGCCCCAGCATGGGCAAACCATAAAAGAAGAGTGACAAAATGACTAGCATCGGCAAACCACGAATCACTTCAATGTAAAGTTTTGTCAATCCACTAATCAAAAGATTGTCACTCATCCTAGCTGCGGTGACAACACCCCCTAAAATCAGGGCTAAAACCATGGAAACCACCGACAAAAAGACTGTCATCAGGGCACCATCTAAAATAAATCCACCATAACTTTCCAGAAACCCACCAAACATAACTCTCTCCTAGACCTAACTTATAAAATTTGCTTCAAAAAACTTGCCACACGTTGATTTGGATAAGAACGATTCACCTCTTCAGGTAGCATGTCTGCGATTAACTCACCATTTTCAAGAAATACAATACGATCTGCCACTTCTTTTGCAAAACCAATCTCGTGTGTCACAATAATCATTGTCGTACCAGTTTTAGCAATAGCTTTCATCACCTGCAAAACCTCACCAACCATCTCAGGATCAAGCGCTGAAGTCGGCTCATCAAATAAAATAATGTCAGGTTGCATTGCCAAAGCTCTTGCTATAGCAACACGTTGTTTCTGACCGCCAGACAGATTTTCAGGATAAGCATCTTTCTTATCAAGCAAGCCAACTGCCATCAGCAAGCGAAAAACAATTTCATCCACCTCTTCGCTGCTTTTCCGGTGTAATTTTTCTGGACCAATACCAATATTTTTAGCAATGGTCATGTTATTAAAAAGGTTAAAGTGTTGAAAGACCATATTGACATGTTCTCGTAGCAAATTGTCATTCATATTCATGTCATAAATGTTTTTCCCCATAACAGCAATTTCACCACCGTCAACCTTTTCCAATTTATTAATCGTTCGAATCAAGGTTGATTTTCCACTTCCAGATGGTCCAATCAAAACCACAACCTCACCTTTTTTAACAGACAGATTGATGTTTTTTAGAACTTCTTGCTTACCATAACTTTTTCGAATGCCCTTCATTTCGATCATATACTTCGCTGTAAAATCGAAAGTCGCCAACTCCTCTTCCAAAGCAACCATACCGCAGACCTCTTTCTTAATTGATGTCAATATTTTATAATTTTCAGAATTTTATTTCAATAGTTTATGTGAGGTTTTGTGACATATGTATGGATTTTTTCTATTTTTTTATGATTTTGGTGATTATGTTCTTTATTTTCGAATCCTTGTTTATAACTTTTATTTATGATAAAATCAGAAATATGAAATCTAGTTATAAATTATCCATTTTTGACTTCAAATTAATCAAAGACATTTATGAAACACAGAGTTTCTCTGAAGCTGCTAAGCTTAATAATATCAGTCAACCAGCTGTTTCTAAGCGTGTAAAAGAAATCAACAGCAATTTATGTGAGGTTTTCTTACGTAAGAATAAAAAAATCTCCCTGACACCTAAGGGAAAAGACATTTATCAATTTGCTAATCAGACATTACTTGCTTTTAACAGCCTACTTGATAATCTGAACTCTACCTTTGAGCAAAGTATCATTCTTGGTTCTGACACTTCTTATCTCAAGACTTATTTGTCAGCCATTCAAAAATATTTGCCAGAAAACCGTAAACTCAATGTCCAAACTTACAGCAATTCCCATCAGATTTTTCAAGCACTTTTGGATGACCAAATTGATCTTGGAATTATGTCAGGTAGCTACACCCAAAAAGGTGTGCTCAAACTTCCACTTCGCTCTGATAAATTGATGATTGTCGGGCAAAGAGAGCTCATCGAAAAATTTGACAAGGGTGAAGAATCACTTTTCTTACTCTATCACATGACCAGCAGCTACCATAATTTCTTAAAAGAATTTATCAAGATTAATCAGCTGCCAACCCAACACCATATTTCTATCGATAACCTCTCACTTATCGAACACGAAGTGCTTAAAGGTACTGGCATTACCATTGTCAGTCAAGATATCGCAGAACGTCTGCTTGAAAATTCCAATATTATTTCAAGCTCTAAAAAGCTAAAAGACATTTTCATCAAAACCTATGCCATCGTCAAAATGGAAAATAAACATTACCAAGACCTTCTAACGATTATTCAAAAACTAAAAAAATCGTAAGGGGCAAACTTTCCCATATCGCAGAGTCCAGATTTTGCAAGGGTTATGGTATAATAGAAGAATTGAAAACATGAGATTAGAAAGGAGACGTCGTAAGCTTCTTATCGCTCCCGGTTAGCTAGCATTACGGCAACTTTAATCATGTCATTTGATGGTTTTTTCCTACACCATTTAACCAAAGAATTACAAGACGAGCTTCTCTACGGACGCATTCAAAAAGTTAATCAGCCTTTTGAACACGAGCTTGTTTTAACCATTCGTAATAACCGTAAAAACTATAAACTGTTACTTTCTGCCCACCCTGTTTTTGGGCGTCTGCAAATTACTAAAACAGACTTTCAAAACCCTCAAACACCTAATACCTTTACCATGATTATGCGTAAATACCTTCAAGGTGCTGTTATTGAAAACATCACACAAATTGAGAATGACCGTGTTTTAGAAATCGCCTTTTCAAATAAAAATGAAATCGGTGACAACATCAAGGTCACTTTGGTTGTTGAAATCATGGGCAAACACAGTAACATCATCTTGATTGATAAGGCTGAAAGTAAGATTATCGAATCTATCAAACATATCGGTTTCTCACAAAACAGCTACCGAACAATCTTGCCTGGTTCAACTTACATTGCACCGCCAAAAACAGATGCTAAAAATCCTTTTACTGTTTCAGATGAAAAATTATTTGAAATCTTACAAACCGAGGATTTGACACCACGTCATCTTCAAAAACTCTTCCAAGGTTTGGGACGTGATACCGCTGAAAATTTGGCAGCTCAGCTTAGTGATGATAAACTCAAACAGTTCCGTGCTTTCTTTGCTCGACCTGTCCAGCCAAATATGACTGACAAATCATTTGCAGCGGTGCCATTTGATAAGAGTGGTCAAACTTTTGACAGCCTTTCAGAGTTGCTAGATGTTTTCTATCAAGATAAAGCTGAACGCGATCGCGTCAACCAACAATCAAGTGACTTGATTCACCGTGTTCAGACTGAACTCGATAAAAACATCAAAAAACTAGCAAAACAAGAAAAAGAATTGGCAGCTACTGAGAACGCCGAAGAATTCCGCCAAAAAGGCGAACTCTTAACCACTTATCTCTCAATGGTGCCAAACAACCAAGACCAAGTGGAACTTGATAACTACTACACTAATGAAAAAATCACTATTGCTCTTGATAAAAGTTTGACCCCTAACCAAAATGCTCAGCGCTATTTCAAAAAATATCAAAAACTAAAAGAAGCTGTCAAACACTTAACAGGACTCATCGAAGAAACAAAACACACAATCACTTATCTTGAAAGCGTCGAGACAGCTCTAAGCCACGCTTCTATCTCTGATATCGAAGACATTCGTGAAGAGTTGATGGAAACTGGTTTTGTCAAACGCCGCACGCGCGATAAACGTCACAAGCGTAAAAAACCAGAGCAATACCTTGCTTCAGATGGTAAGACAATCATCATGGTCGGACGCAACAACCTACAAAATGATGAATTGACCTTCAAAATGGCTAAAAAAGGAGAACTCTGGTTCCACGCCAAGGACATTCCAGGTAGTCACGTACTCATCAAGGACAATCTTAACCCAAGCGACGAAGTCAAAACTGACGCTGCTGAATTGGCAGCCTATTACTCAAAAGCTCGCCTATCAAATCTTATCCAAGTTGATATGATTGAAGCTAAAAAACTCAACAAACCTACTGGTGCCAAACCTGGTTTTGTCACATACACTGGTCAAAAAACGCTTCGCGTTACACCAACCGAAGAAAAAATCAATAGCATGCGCATCGAAAATAAGAAATAAGTTGCTGTTAAGATTGCAAAAAAGCATTGGCTAAAAGCCAATGCTTTTTGTTTATTCTTCAGTTTTATCGATTAATTTTGAGTGACGGTAACCATAAGCAAAGTAAATGATTGTTCCAATCACAAAGGCAATGATAAAGCCAAACCATGTCTCAAGCTTACATTGTGTCATCAAAGCAAAGCAAACCACAATTGATAAAATTGGTAAGAATGGCACCCAAGGTGTTCTGAATTCACCTTCTTTTGGCTCACCAAAATCTTTACGAAGTTTGATAACACCAAAAGCAAGCAAAATAAGATAAGCCAAAGTCACAATATTTACCAATAAAGCTAGGATTTCCAAAGGAAAGACCCCTGAGAAGAACATTGTGACAATCCCGACAAAAATAGTCGCTTTCTTAGGAGCTTTGCTCTTCGGTGTTAATTCTTGGAATTGCTCAGGCAAAAGCCCATCACAACTGACATTGTAAATCACACGTGACAAGGCAAACATCATAGAAATACATACCGTTACCAGTGTCAAAATCACCACTACAGAGACAATATTACCAACCAAAGGGAAACCAATGCTACGTAGTACAAATGGAACCACATCAGCCGTGTTCAATTTTGTATAATGAACAGTTCCTGTCAAAACCAAAGTAACCAAGACATACAACAAAGTTGTCAATCCAATTGAAAAGAAGATACCTTGTGGAATTTTCTTTTGAGGTTCTTTGGTTTCATCAGCCGCCATCGAAATAGATTCAAATCCAAGGAAAGCAAAGAACATCAATGATGCACCAGCCATGATACCAACTTTACCACCATAAATTTGACCAAATCCGAACGGTGCAAAATCACTCCAGTTTTGCGTATTGATTGCTGTCAAACCAAGAGCGATAAAGATAATCAAAACGGCTAATTTAAAAATAACCAAAACCGAATTAAATCTTAATACCGTTTGAACCCCTAACACAACAAGGGCAGTCACACAAAGCAATAAGAGAACCGGAACAATATCAATATAAGTTCCTTTAGCAGGATTGAAAGGACCACTCAAGGCAGTCGGCAAACTAATACCGAAAGTTTTCAAGAAAGCCTTTAAATACTCTCCCCAACCAGAAGCTGCCGTTGAAATCGCTCCAGCAAATTCAATCATCATAAACCAACCTGCAATCCAAGCTGGGTACTCTCCAAAAACAGTATACAAATAGCGATACACACCACCTGAATGTGGCAAGCGTGAAGAAAATTCTGCAAAGAATAAAGCTGACATGGTTACACAGATAGCAGCAATAATAATTGAAATAGTAATCGCAGGTCCTGCGTATTGAGAAGCACCTACTCCTGTTATCGTGAAAATCCCAGTCCCAACAATCGAACCTACCCCTAAAAAGATAAGTTCAGCAAGCCCCAGGTGTCTTTGTAGATGACTTGTCTTTTGCGCCATCGGGGTCTTTCGAAAAATATCCATACATTCTCCTGTTATCTATTTGAAATCGTCATACAATTCTTATAATTCTATCAATTCTTGATACAAGATTCACATGCACAACGTCTTTTATTTTAGGATAAATATAAGTAAAAATCAACTCTATATCTCATTTTTATCCGTAAAAAAACACATTACTAAAACAAGATAAATTCGTTTTTAGAAATGTGCCTTTTTCATATGCGGTAACTAGACGATTTATTCGCTCTTTTTGATGTCTTCTTTCAATTCGTCCATGTTAAATTTTGCAAAAAGGTATTTGCGGTCTTGAACTGGGAAACGTTGATCAAGTTGGTCAACAGGTCCTACTTCAACCACACCTTCTGAAATCACAAAATCCATCACATGACCACCAAAGGTTAAATCATCTGAAATAAAGTGTAAATGATAACCAGCAACACTCACACCATGGAACATCTTAGGTGTCCAGATACCCACAATAGTCCCCGTGACATTTTCACGTGAATATTCAGGTTGGCGTGTTGCGACTTCTGCAAATTTTGTATTTGGCGCAGATTTTGGAATCATGCGAACATGCATGTTAGAAAAAGTCCCTTTAATTTTAATCGAACGGAACAAGTTTACCCCATCATAATATGACTCGATACGCTTTTTCAACTCAGCATCTGTCATTTCAAAACGTTGTTTAAAAATCACTTCTGCTTGATGAGGAACAACTGCAGCGTAAGGAACTTTGACATCATCAGAAACCTCAACAATTTCAGGTTTTCCGTTTGAACCGATAGCTTGATAGGCTTTACCGTCTAGAATAATCAACTCCCCATCAATAGAATCGAGTGTCCCGATTCCTAAATCACCATGCTCTAGTAGCTCACCGATGGTTAATGTTCCACCATAAAGACCAGCCATCAAGGCACTTAAGGTATTATATTGAAAAAGTTTAATTGCTTCTGACATATTTTCCTTCACTTTCGTCATTTAAAATTAACTGTCATTAATATTTTATTGCCAAATTCGATAAATTGCAAGCTTAATAAAACTCGTCTGGTAAGATTGTTTCACCAAGTTTAATGTTATCTTTGTAATCGATTGGAATATCGATAAGTACTGGTCCGTTTTCTGCTTCAGCAAGGGCTTTTTTGAAGGTTGCTTCAAAACCTTCTTTGCTATCAACACGGTAACCTTTAGCACCGAAGCTTTCTGCGTATTTGACAAAATCAACAGGACCAAAATCAACACCTGAAGAACGACCGTATTTCATCTCTTCTTGGAATTCAACCATGTTGTATTTACCATCATTCCAGATAATGTGAACGATTGGCAAGTTAAGACGAACTGCAGTTTCTAATTCTTGCGCTGAGAAGAGGAAACCACCATCACCAGATACAGAGATAACGGTTGTATTTGGACGAACAAGGGCTGCTGAAATTGCCCAAGGAAGTGCTACACCGAGTGTTTGCATACCATTTGAGAAGAGCAGGTGACGTGCTTCGTATGATTTGAAGTAACGTGCCATCCAGATGTAGTGACTACCAACGTCAACAGTTACAGTCATATCATCTGTGATATTTTCTTGCATAACATCAATCACATCAAGTGGGTGAACCACACCAGGATTTGAGTCGCGGTCAAATTTCACATCTTCAACCACATTTTTCTTAAGGTTTTGAAGATAATCTACAGATGTTTTTGGTAGTGTATAGCCATTGACAGCAGGCAATAGCAAATCAATAGTGTCGGCAATATCTCCAATCAATTCGCGTTCAGGTTGGAAATAAGTATCAATTTCAGCTTGAGCGACGTCAACAACAATGATACGTGCTGAGATTTCAGCATTCCAGTTGCGTGCTTCGTATTCAATTGGGTCATAACCAATTGCAATGACAAGGTCAGCTTTTTTAAGCAACATGTCCCCTGGTTGGTTACGGAAAAGTCCTACACGACCAAAGAAAGTGTCTTCTTCAAGTTCACGTGATACGATACCTGCCCCTTGGAAAGTTTCAACAACTGGCAATTTAACAGCTTCAAGCAATTTACGAATTGATTTTGTGACCGCACGTGTTGAAGCACCATTTCCCAAAAGTAAAACTGGCAACTCAGCATTGCGAATCGCTTGAGCAAGATAGTTCACGTCATCAACAGATGCTGAACCAAGTTTAGGGTCAGTCAATGGCTTAATAGCTTTTACAGATACTAAACTATCCGTAACGTCTTGCGGAATTGAGATAAAGCTTGCACCGCGTCGACCTGATTTAGCTACACGGTGGGCATTGGCGATGATTTCAGAAATTGTATTTGGGTCATGCACTTCAACAGCTGACTTCGTTACTGGTTCCATCATCGCAACGTTTTTCATTGATTGGTGTGAACGTTTCAACAAGTCACAACGTTTTACTTGTCCTGAGATGGCAAGAACTGGGTCACCTTCATCAGTCGCCGTTACAAGCCCAGTTGCTAAGTTTGACACACCAGGACCACTTGTTGTAATTACAACACCTGGATTACCTGTGATACGTCCGATACCTTGCGCCATAAAGGCTGCATTTTGCTCATGACGTGCAACAATCAATTTTGGACCTTTGTCTTCAAGTGTATCGAAAACACGGTCAATTTTTGCGCCCGGAATACCAAAAACGTATTCGACGTCATGGTTAATAAGGCTATCTACAACAAGATCAGCCCCATATTGCTTTTGTTCAGTCATTTTATCTCCTATATGTCTTTAGATGACTAATTAAGAACATATTTTAAAGTTCCAATACATCACAATTTCAAGAAAATCTGGCGATAAAATTAGTCAAATCTAAATCACAAATTTTTATTTTTTCACAAATATGAATCAATTATACCATAGTTTTACGAAAAGTTTGTGAAATTTCGCTTGTGAAATTTTTATTTATCTTTCTAAAGTAAGATTGAAAACATTCTTGAAAATTACAAGAAAAAACACGACGAAATTGTCGCGCTTTTTACTCTATTTTTTTCGTCTTGTTCTGACAAAATCATAGATGGTCATCAAGATAAAACCACCAAATACCACAAGAATATTGCGAAGTGGTTCACCACTTTGATCAAAGAATGATAGCAAAACAAAAATGATAATAACCGTTATCAGGTTACTAGCCAAAAGACTCTTAAAATTCATCTTCATTTAAAAATTCCACCATATTGACATCATCTGGAACCATGGTTAAGTAACGTTTAGCCACATCTTTGGCACGATCTGTATAACCAAATTCGCGCAAAATATAAGCATAGTCTTGCAAGAATTCTGGATTATCTGCCAAATCCGTTGCCAAATCATCATAAATCTTGAGGGCTTTTTTATCAGCTTCAAGCGCTTGATAGGCTTTGGCAATGTTCCATTTAGTAAGGACATTATCAATGTTGTCACGATTAAGGGCAACAACATCGTCATAGCGTTCTTCTTCTAAGTACAAGTTAGTCAAACGCATCAAAACATCTTCATCATCAACTGCTACGTCTTTAGCTTTCAAAAGATAGCTTTCGGCTTGTTTTGAATCATGCAACTCATATGAAAATTGAGAAGCTGCTAGCAATAGATTCGTATCAAATTCATTCTTAGCTAAACCTTTTTGAAGCAAACGAAGTGCTTCTTCAGTTTTATTTTCTTCATGAAGAGATTGTGCGTAAACATACTCATACCCTTCAAAGTCAGGATTCATTGTCTCCAATTGTTTGAAGTAAATATTTGCTTTTTGGTATTCATCTTGATCATACAAAATTGTCGCTAATTCAAAGATTGTATTGTCATCGTATTCAATCTCAACAGCTTTTTCAAGAAACTCGATAGCTGCTTCAAATTTTCCGAGACTGGCATAAGCACGACCGATACGTTGATAAGTTGACACACCAGTTAATTCAAGAATATCTCGATTATCTAGTTTAGCGTATTCTTTGATAGCTTGATTGTAATTACCAAGTTCCATTTCGATTTCAGCCAAACCAAAAATAACCAAAGGTTCATCACTAATCTGATTCGCTTGGAGAAGTTTTTCACGCGCAACGTCAGCTAGCCCTTCCATTTCATAGATATCTGCCATAACAAGCAAAGCAGACAAATAAGCATCGCTCTCAGGCGAAATCGCATCAAGATATAAGAAAGCACCTTCGATGTCACCATCTTCTGTCGCAATCTGAGCTAGGTTAATATTAACTTCAGGATAATCTTCACGTTCTTGCAAATAAATTTCTTTTGCTTGTGGCAAGAAACCAATGCTCTCAAGATACCCTGCTAATTCCAAAAGAGTCTCAGCATCGTCTTCTTTCAAAGCTCGTTTAAAATATTTATTGGCATGCTCTAAATCTTGACTCTGAATTGAGGCAACCATTTTTTCACTATTTAACATCTTTTGACTCTTCTTCTCCTTCTTCTACAATTAACTCTTCTTCATATAAACCACTGACAGCTTTGTACCAGTCAAAAATTTCTTTAACAACCACCTTGATAGAGGCATAAACCGGAATTCCAAGGAACACTCCCCAAATACCAAACATTGAGCCAGACGTTAGCAAAATAAACATAATGGTAATCGGATGGATGCTTAGCTTGCTTCCCAAAACCAAAGGTGCTACAAAACGCCCTTCAATCGTTTGTTCAACCACGAAGGTCACAAGAATCTTAATCAGCATAATTGGTCCTTGAACAATTCCCATAATCACAACCGGAACCATAGCTAAGAAACTACCAAGATATGGAATCATATTAAGGAACCCTGCAATAATACCAAAAGTTGCCGCATAACGCAAACCAATCATATTAAAGAAGATTGTGAACATGATTCCAACAACAATCGCAACGGTTACTTGACCTTGAACATAACCAGCAAGCTGCTTGTTGATATCTCCAAGAATACGTGACGTTGGACGACGCATTCTAGTCGGAAGTGCCTTGATTAACCCCTCTTTCATCTTATGACTATCTCTTAAGAAATAAAAGAGAATGAACGGTGACATAATGATAGCTAAGGTCACGCGAGCAATGGCGCTAGCAAAGCTTGATGCCCAGTCAATAGCATTCTTAGAAAAGCTTTCCGCATAATCAACAGCTTTATCACTGATATTAGCCAACATATCTTGCAATTCTGACTGATAATTAGCCAACCAAGGACTCTTCAAAAGTTTAGAACTTTCAACGTTGACACTTTTAACATAAGCAGGTAAATTCTCAACAAATGAGGTTAATTGCCCTTCAATCATAGGAATAAAACTTGCTACCGCCCAAATAAGCAGAGCCACAATAATAGCATAAACAATGAAAATTGAAGCCGTTCGGTTAACACCACGTCGTTCAATCAAGCCAACCAAAGGCTTAATCAGGTAGTAAAGAATTGCCGAAATTACCAAAGGAAGCATGATGATGGCTAAAAAAGACAAAACAGGTTTAAATAGAAATGAAATCTTAGTGAACAAATAAAGGGTCAAAAAAACAAGAAAAGTGACCATAACTGCCACAGTAGCTTGACTGTTTAAAACCCATTTAAAAAACCAAGACTCCGTAAATTTCTTTTCTTGATGACGATCCATAAAAACTCCTCTCTCCAGACAACTGCAATAAGGACTACTTATCGCCATAAAAAGTAACACTCTTATCTACTAAGCGTTGCTTGTCATCATAAGTAAACTTAGCTGAGAAGAATGGCACATCATCTAAAATCCACTTAAAGATTTCATAGTCACCCTCCCAAGTTGGTTTTGATAACACCTTATCATAAGGAACCCACTCAAGAGTACCCTCACGTGATTCTTCGTCAGAGATTAATTCACCTTCAAAATCTGTCACCTTAAAGACGTAGGTATACCAATCGTGACCAGGCGTAAATTCAGGGAAAGTAATCACACCTTTAAAATCCATTTCCTTAACCTTAAAATGCGTTTCTTCAAAAATTTCACGTTTAGCACATTCATCAGGTGTTTCACCTGCTTCAAGTTTACCACCAACCGAAATCCATTTTCCCTCATGAACATCATTAGGCTTTTTATTACGATGCAAAAGCAAAAGTGCCTCACCGTTATCAATATAACAAATCGTCGCTAACTTCGTCATCTTTCTCTTCTTTCTCGTTTTCTTCTATTGTACCAGAAAACCAAACACAATTCTTGAATCAAAGCATAACTTGTAAAATAATTCTAGGTTTTTATAGATATTTTTCAATTAACCCTATCTTAGCTTTACTTTTTTCTCAAAAGATAAAAAAACCCCCGCAGCAAGCGTGGCTTGATACGATAGGCTTTTTAAATTATTTATCAAGAACTTTTTGTGTTTTAGCGTAGTTAGCTTCAACAGCTTCTTTTTCAGCTTTCCACCAATCTTGGTTATCTGTATACCATTTGATTGTTGCTTCAAGTCCTTCTTCAAAGTTAGTATATTTTGGTTCCCAACCAAGTTCTTCACGAAGTTTAGTTGAGTCGATAGCGTAACGAAGATCGTGACCTGCACGGTCTGTTACGTGATCGTAGCCATCTTTTGGTTGACCCATTTTTTCAAGGATAAGTTCAAGAACTTCTTTGTTGTTCTTTTCGCCATCTGCACCGATAAGGTAAGTTTCACCGATACGTCCTTTTGTCAAGATTGCCCAAACACCAGTTGAGTGGTCGTTTGTGTGAATCCAGTCACGAACGTTTTTACCATCACCGTAAAGTTTTGGTTTAATTCCTGACAAGATGTTTGTGATTTGACGAGGAATGAATTTTTCGATGTGTTGGTATGGTCCATAGTTGTTAGAGCAGTTAGAGATAGTTGCTTTAACGCCAAATGAACGTACCCAAGCTTTAACGATCAAATCTGATGCTGCTTTTGTTGATGAGTATGGTGAACTTGGGTTGTATTTAGTTTCAGCAGTAAATTTTTCACCTGGACCTTCACCATGTCCTGGAAGGTCTTCACGAAGTGGAAGGTCTCCGTAAACTTCGTCAGTTGATACATGGTGGAAACGGATATCGTATTTACGAGCTGCTTCCAAAAGTGTGTATGTACCAACAAAGTTTGTTTGGATAAATGGACTTGGATCTTTCAATGAGTTATCGTTGTGGCTTTCTGCAGCATAGTGAACGATCGCATCAGCTTTTGCAGCTAATTTATCTACCAATTCTGCATCTGCGATATCACCAACAACCAACTCAACACGGTCACCAAGGATTTCTTCTAAGTTTGCACGGTTACCAGCGTATGTTAATTTATCAAGAACAGTAACGTGTACATCTGGGTGATTGTTGTAAACATAGTGTACGAAGTTTGAACCGATGAAACCTGCACCACCGGTTACAATGATATTTTTGTATTCAGACATAATTAAGATACAAAGGGACGTTTCGCTCGCGAAAAATCTCGTAGAAAAATAGGAAATCTGACGCAGACGACAAGCGTCTAGGAAGATTTATCTTTTTTTCTCAGAGATTTAGTCCCGTGTTCAGTTCCTTAAAACTGAACACTCCTTTCTGATTAAATTTATTAAATATTAAAAGTCTTAGTTCAAATCATCTTTACTTAAAGGTTTAACATCTTTAAGTAGTGGGTGATTTTTATCTGCTTCAGAAACTTCTGCTTCTTCCAAGTTTTCCCATTTGATACCAAGAGTTGGATCTGCGTAGTTTACAAAAGCGTATTTTGGTTTAAGTTCAAGTGCCCAGTAGTCGTTAACCAAGTAGCTGTATGATACTTTATCAGACAATACTTGGAAACCGTTAGCAACACCACGTGGGACAAAGATACCTTTTGAAGCATCGATAACTGTTTGGTAAACATGACCAAAGCTGTCACCTTCACGTAAGTCAACCCATGAACCTAGGACTTTACCTTCGTCAGCAACTGAGATGTATTTGTCCCAAGGTTCTGCGTGAAGTCCACGCAAAACGTTTTTATGTGAAAAGCTAACGTTGTTTTGTAATTTTCCTTCTGCAAAGAATGATTCTGGGAAACCAAGAGGAAGCATTTTTTCTTTTTGGAAGTTTTCTTTAAACCATCCGCGGTTGTCACCGTGAACAGGAATATCAAATTCAATCATTCCTGGGATGGCTTCGATTTTACGTGCTGCTAATTCTTTACCAAAAAACTGTTCTGTCATTAGTCTTCTCCAATCAAACGGAGCAAGTATTTTCCGTATTCGTTTTTCTTAAGTGGTTGTGCAAGGTTGTAAACATCTTCTTTTGTGATGTAACCCATGCGGTATGCAATTTCTTCCAAGTTCGCTACTTGAAGGTTTTGCATACGTTGCACTGTTTCAATGTATTGAGCTGCTTCAAGAAGGCTTTCGTGTGTTCCTGTATCAAGCCATGCAAAGCCGCGTCCCATAACTTCTACAGAAAGATCGCCACGTTCAAGATAAGCTTTGTTTACATCTGTGATTTCAAGTTCACCACGTACACTTGGTTTGATGTTTTTAGCAATTTCTACAACATCGTTATCGTAGAAGTAAAGACCTGTTACAGCGTAGTGTGATTTTGGATGTTCTGGTTTTTCTTCGATTGAGATAGCATTGAAATCTTCATCGAATTCAACAACACCAAAACGTTCTGGGTCTTTTACTTGGTAACCAAAGACAGTAGCACCTTTTTCTTTGTTTGCTGCTTTTTGAAGCATTTTACTTAGACCTGCTCCATGGTAAATGTTATCTCCCAAAACAAGAGCAACATTGTCATCTCCGATAAATTCTTCACCGATGATAAAGGCTTGTGCCAATCCATCTGGACTTGGTTGTACAGCGTAAGAAAGTGAAATACCAAATTCTGAACCGTCGCCAAGTAGTTCTTCAAAACGATGAATATCTGTTGGTGTTGAGATAATCAAGATATCTCGGATACCTGCCAACATCAATGTTGATAGTGGATAATAAATCATTGGTTTATCATACACTGGCATAAGTTGTTTTGAAGCCGCACGAGTCAAAGGATACAAACGTGTTCCTGAACCTCCTGCAAGAATAATACCTTTCATAGTTAGGTCTCCCTCTTTGTTAATAAATTATCAATTATCAGAACTATTCTATCATTTTTTGCAAATGCTGTCACTAAATTTCCTAATTTTACAAGCTTTTAACGAAAATTACTGACAAATGGAAAGTTCTAAAATGAAGTTAGCCACCTAAGGGTATCAAAAAACATCTC
>OGJK01000158.1_pt1 | contig 75179 bp, 45 predicted proteins | sample 1571961 | NCBI WGS metagenome assembly OGJK01 (sample SAMEA2582120, study PRJEB24529) | metagenome | biome: Human gut stool | place: China | collected 2011 | reverse complement strand
CAACGCTGAACAGCGAATATCTCTTCGGCCGCAACCTGCTCGTCAAACCGGTCACTGACCCCATGTACACGTGGAAGGACAGCAAGAAGCGTGGGCATCTGATCTATCCCGACGTCAGCAAGGCCGCAGCGCCAACGACTGCCTATCTGCCAAAAGGCACACTGTGGTATGACTTCTGGGACGACCAGCCACACGTCGGCGGTCAAACCATTCAGCGTCTCTGCCCGATTGACATCATGCCGGTATATGTCAAGGCCGGAGCCATCATGCCTTTCGGTCCCGACGTTCAATACAGCACGGAGAAGCCTTGGGACGATCTGGAGATGAAAGTCTACTGTGGTGCCAACGGCCACTTTGAACTCTATGAGGACGAGGGCAACAACTACAACTATGAACGCGGCCACTACACGCTCATCCCCTTTGACTATGACGAGTCCACGCACACGCTGACCATCGGCAATCGCAAGGGCGCCTACAAGGGTATGCTTTCCCGCCGCCGCTTCCGCATCACCGCCGTCGACGGCAACGGCAAGAAGGCTGAGCAGACCATGGAATACACAGGAAAGAAAAGTGAGATAAGAATTTGAAAAACCTCCCCTTATCCCTCCCCATGGGGGAGGAATAGTCTTTGCCGCTTCCCTCGCATCTTTGCCATGAGGCAGTTTTCTCATAATCAGCCAGTCTGTACTTCTGTCTATATAGTCACGATTGCTCCCTTATAGTTCTTACCTACTATGGTGTCCATTTCCAAGTCGCCGAATCTTCTGCCACCCACCTCCTTAGGCCGCTCATGGATACTTGTGCGGTTGGGGATCTTTATGCGTGCTTCTCCGACAGGCCTGTGTCCATGTTTTAAGCGATGTCGACAGTTCTTGTACAGGTCTCCGCCATTGACCTTGTCGCTCCTTATCATCTTGTATATGGTCTCATGAGAAATATTCCTGCCCTCTAACGCCAAACGGCCGGATATTTGTCTGGGTGACCATTGCTTAGTAACAAGCAGTGAAATGACCTCGGTCCTTGTCTCCTTTCACTGCGTGATTACCGGGATGTCTGTGCTTGTGGTATGTGGCATTCGACTGAGCCGTATCCCAGTTGTATTTGCGACGACTGCCACTATTGCGCTTTAGCTCTCTTGTAATAGTTGAGGGGCTAACCCCGATGGCTGCTGCAATGTCTTTTTGGGACATATCCTTTTGCAGCATTAAATAAATTGCGTACCTTTGTTCCGAAATCAAATGTTTGTACATAGCAATGCAAATATAGTTGATTTTAGGGAGAAAGCGTTCTCCCTTTCTCTTTTTTATGCATTGCTAATCTCTTCTGTCTTGCAAAGTCGCATATGGGGGACTGCTTGCCTCTGGTCCTCCGGTGTTTTCAGGTATAGATTATTTAGGTTATACCTGTCTGCTGATTGCACTTCTATGTTGAACTTGCCGATACCTATAAAAACAAAATCCACCTATTACAAAATTCTTATCCCAAACTCAAGTCACATAAAGGATTTCATATTGTATGATGATGTAGGATAAGACGTTATAATATAGATTAGATTAAAACTGTTGGCTCAGTGTGAGCAGAATCAAGATGAAAGGAATATTATGAAGATCATGACGGCGCATGGTGGTGAGGGCGCGGTACACCAACTTGCGCACAGAATCGACATTCATATCCATCATCTTGGCTATCTCGTCATATTCCAGATTCTGCATATAGCGCAGATAGATGGCCTCACGTTGCCGAGGTGTGAGTTCCCGTAGCAATTGCTCAACGGTATGTTTCACTTTCTCACGCTCTTCTTCATTAATCAGATGATCCGTCACTGTTACATCAGCGGCAAACGGTATCATCGCAGGATCATCGTCAGTTATACGGGCATAGTGTTTACGTATGTTCATAAGCTTGTTTCGTACCGACTTAATCATGTATCCCATAGCATTATTGATATGCCCGAGTTGTTCGTGCTTACTATACAAAGTGCAGAACATCTCATGAATGATATCCTCACAAGTGTCTTCGTCAGCACCAAGGCTGAGTCCGTACGAGTAAAGGTCATCAATACTCAACTTGTAGATGCAGGCAAAGGCTTCTTTGTCTCCATCGTCACTGTTAACGAATATTGTCCAGTATGAAGACAAACATTCAAGTCGTTCTTCTCTGGTCAAATGGGAAAAGTCTTTCAATTCGCACAAAATCTAACACTTAATTTGATAATCATCCCAACAGTTAGCAGAATTTGCCGGAAGGGTCTCTATACGCAGACAACCAGCACAAGACCCAAAAGGCCCGGGGCTTGTGTTCGTCAATGCGCCACGTTTTATGCAAAGATATATATATTTTACGGTAACTATACAAGTATAAGGATTTTTTAATTGTTATTTTTTATTAAACAAGGAAAAGCATTCCTGACACGTGTCCATAAAAAACGCCTTGCTTTGTCATACTAACAAACGACATAATTCATGGAAACGACAAAGAACCATCATCACACAAAAAAATATACTGACTTTTTAGAGCAGGACGATCATCAGTTCCTACTCTGGAGACTTACCCGTGACGCGCAGTTAGAAACATTCTGGACGAATTATATTGCCGTACACCCTGACGAGCAGGATGCCTTTAGGCGTGCCATTGTTGTAGCTGACAGCATAATGATAAACCACCGCACCATGCCCGATTCTGAAAAACTGTACGGGCGCATCAGTCATGATATTCGGCAACGCCAGCATCGACACGCCCGCATCGTCAGTTTGTGGCATAAAGTGGCCGCCACGGCTGCCATCATACTGCTGTTGGCCGGACCCGCGCTGTATATTGCACACCAGCAGGGGCAACATAACGATACCATGGTCTTTGAGACACTTAACGTGGATAACGTACACGACGTCGAACTGATTATAGGCAAGCAGCGTTTTATCTTGCCTGACTCAGCACAACTGAGCGTGCGGGGCAACCACATATTTTGTGGTCAGCGGGACTTAGGCGCATGGCCCGTCGAAGATAAAGTCAGCAGCAGGCTCCTCGTTCCCGTGGGCAAGCATACGTTCCTCTCGCTGGCAGACAAGTCACAGCTATGGGTAAACTCGGCTACTGAGGTAGACTTCCCCCTAACCTACACCTCCTGTTCAAGAGACATACATGTAAAAGGCGAAATATTTATCGACGTAACACATAATCCCACAAAGCCTTTTACCGTACACACCAACCGCATGGATGTTCTCGTGCATGGGACACGCTTTAACGTGTCAGCGTATCCAGAAGACGAAGAAGCCTCGGTAGTGCTGGTTAGTGGAAAGGTAGAAGCCTTTGACCGCAGCCATCACAGTATGATGATACGGCCTAATCAACGCATATCTGTCTCGAAAGGCAGCATGAAACGTGAAGATGTAAACGTAAGCCGCTATGTAAGTTGGAAAGACGGCTATCTGTCGTGTGAAGAGGTACCGGCAACTGATGTCATGCGCAAGGTGACCCGCTACTACGGTGTTACCTTTGACACCCATAACACCCTGCTTGCCCAAAAGAAGATCACGGGCAAACTGTATCTCTCGTCCAATGTCGACAATATTCTCGCGTCTATTGCCCTGCTCACCGGAACTCACTATACGAGAAATAATAATCACGTTATCTTTCGTAATAAATAAAAGCAACCCGCATGAAAGAATCACTATCCGCCATATGCTACATGGTTTATCCGTAGCAGACTTCTTCCTCTTGCCTGTGAGAAAGGCAACTTTACTAAAAAAGAACCTATAATATCTATTTATATTTATCTTAAACAAAATGCAAATGTACAAGACTAAATTCGAAATTTTCCGATGTCTTTGCAAAGCATCGGGGCGAATTGGGCAACTGACGATTGCCTCCGCACTACTACTTTCTGTCGGTACTGTATATGCCTCAGAGGGTACAGTAGGCGCCCAAAGCATCAACGTATCGCTCAACATCAGCAACGGTACAATGAAGAGCGCTATTGAGAAAATAGAACGGAGCAGCAATTACATATTCGTCTATAATGACGACGTAAAGGCTGATCTCAGTCGTCATGTGTCACTCCGTATGGAGAATCGCAACATTGATGACGTAATGACACAGATGCTTAGTGGTACCAATCTATCGTATCGCAGGGCAGGCCGCCAGATAACGCTCTACACAAAGTCCGAAAAGACACGTATCGAAGCCCCTTCACGACGCACGACTCCAGCTCCACAGCAAAAGAGTGCCACGCACACCGTAAAAGGAAAAATTGTAGATGCCAAGAATGAACCTATCATTGGAGCTACGGTAAGCATCAACGGACAGAAAGGTGGAGTGGTAACCGACATCAACGGCGAATATACTCTGGACGGCGTGTCCTCCAAAGACATCATTCGCTATTCATACATCGGAATGAAGACACAGACCGTTTCTGCAGGTGCCCGCAGTGTGATTAATATCACCATGCAGTCTGATGTCAACGACCTGAGTGATGTCGTGGTCGTGGGTTATGGCACACAACGCAAGGAATCCCTCACGGGATCAATTTCTACCGTTACCGCCAAAGATCTCACCACCACGCCTCAAGTAAGTGCCACAAACATGCTTACCGGACGTGTACCTGGACTGATCACCACGCAGACTTATGGTGTTCCAGGTAGTGATAATGCCACACTAAGTATTCGCGGTTTTGGCAATGCCCTCTTCATTGTCGATGGTGTAGAGCGTGACGCACGATACATTGACCCGAACATCATTGAGAGCATTTCCGTGCTGAAGGACGCCGCCAGTGCCATCTACGGTTCACGTGCCGGTAACGGTGTGGTGCTTATCACCACTAAACGTGGCCGTACAAGCAAACCTATCATCACTGTTGATGCCACACTGACGCTGCAAAGTATCACTGACATGCCCAAGTCGGTATCATCAGGACAATATGCTGAGTTAAAACGGGAAGAATTTTATAATACTCACGGTGCTGACACGCAGCTTACTCCACCGTTCACCGAAGAAGAGGTGCAAAAGTATTATGACGGATCCGACCCACAATATCCTAACACCGACTGGTATAAGCTAATGATCCGCAATGCGGCACCTATGCAGCAATACAATGCCTCGCTACGCGGTGGCAATGATCGTTTCTCTTACTACAGCTATTTTGGTTACACTAAACAGGAGGGCATTTTCAAGACGAACTTCGGAAACTATCAGCGTTATTCTTTCCAAACCAATTTAGACGCCAAAATTACCGATCGACTAAAGTTACAGGTTTCTATGGCCTACAACTATCATGATCGCAACTATCCTGCTCGTAATGCTTATTCGGGAGAGAATAGTCTGTGGGGGTCTTTTTGGGCGACACTGCCTATCTATCCGCCCACACTGCCCAATCCAGAATACAACTCTTATGCTGGAGGTGCAACGGGTGGTATCCAACTCGTAGCTGACCGCGACATCACAGGCTATAACCACAGTAAGAGTTATTCTACCAATCTGTCGGGAACTCTTACCTACGACTTCAAGTATGCCAAAGGGCTTTCGTTCAAGGCTTTCGTAGACTATACTAAAAGCGACTATCCTACAAAAATATTTCACAAACCAGTCAACTTCTACACCTATAATTACAGTAACGACGAGTATACGCTGCACGGTAGTTACTACACACAAGCAGCCTTGGATCAGACACAGGGCTACAGTACGGTACTGACCAACCAATACTCGCTCAACTATGAGAATATCTTTGCCGAACTACACAGGGTAAAGGCCATGGCCTTGTTTGAGTCAGTCGATACTAAGAGCGACGACCTTAGCGCCTCACGGCAAAACTTTATGACGGCTGCCATCGACCAGTTGTTTGTAGGAAGCACCGCCACGGCCACAAACAACGGCAGTGCCGCCGAGAACGGGCGGGAGAGTTTCGTTGGACGGTTAAACTACAGCTATGCCGACAAATATCTGATGGAGTTTATCCTGCGAGCCGATGCCTCCGCTCACTTCGCTCCCGGCCACCGCTGGGGTTGGTTCCCGGGAATCATGCTTGGCTGGAGAATCGAGCAGGAGCCTTTTATGAAAAATGCCAAGTTTGACATGCTGAAGCTCAAAGCAAGCTACGGACAGATGGGTAACGATGCCATCGGTAACTTCCAGTATCTCTCTGGATACAAGATTTATGAAATGACTTACTTGCTGGGCAGCACTTCTGTCAATGGAATTAAATCGACAGGTTTAGCCAATCCGAACATGACTTGGGAGAAAATGCATATCACCAATGGTGGAATAGAGTTTTCGTATGACAACCGTAAAATTTACGGATCTTTTGAGATGTTCTATCGTAAGCGTAGTGGCATTCTGGCCCGTCGCACCACTTCATTGCCTACCTCATTCGGTGCAACGCTGCCTCTGGAAAACTTGAACAGCCAGAGTACGCGGGGATGGGAAATGGAACTCGGCACTGCCGGAAATGTCGGAGATTTCTACTATGATGTTAAAGGGAACTTCTCTTGGTCACGTTCCAAATGGATTCATTACGAGGAAGCTGATTATACTGATGAAGACCAAATTCGTCTGAACAAACTTTCAGGAGAGTGGGTTGACCGTCAGATAGGCTATATTTCCAATGGACTATTCACCTCACAGGATCAAATTGATAAGCTCGACTATACCTACCCAGGCGGCAACTCCAAGCTGCGCCCTGGTGATCTGATTATTGTAGACCGCAACGGTGACAAGAAAATTGACTGGCGCGATCAAGAGGTCATCGGTAAGGGTACTGTTCCTCATTACATGCTGGGCTTCAATATCAGCCTCCGTTACAAGGACTTCGATTTGGCCATGCTGTTCCAGGGAGCCTTTGGTTTCTATAAGAAACTAATATTCTCTGGTGGTGAGAACTATTACTCTTTTGTTTACGACAAGCGCTGGAGCGAGAGCAACAACGATGCCAACGCCATTGTCACCAGATTGGGAGGTGCCTCTACCAATAATTATATTACAGAGAACAACTTCGTCAAGTCAGATTATCTTCGTCTGAAGACCCTGAACATTGGCTACAATATTCCGAAGTCTCTTCTCTCTAAAATTAAGATAGAGTCAGCCCGTATCAATATATCAGCTTATAACCTTCTTACATTTAGTGGATTAGGAAAATACCGTTTCGACCCAGAGACTCCGTCAGGAGAAACAGGACGTGCTTATCCTATCAATAAAACTATTTCTTTCGGACTTGAAGTTTCTTTCTAATCAGATACAAAATGAAAATGAAATATCATATTATGGCTGTTGCTGCAGCAGTAGTTGCGCTCAGCTCCTGCTCCGGCAACATTCTGGATCGCGAGCCACTTGACATCATATCTGATGCTCAGGTCTACAAAGATCAAAAGTTGGCCGACGACAAACTTACATTGGCCTATACCAAGATGAGCGTGATGCTGAACGAATGTCCGCGCATCAGAAATCCCAAGGAGACCACATCCTGGTATACTGAAACCGATGACTGGAACGGTCCGTTCATTGTCAATGAGCTGGCTGATGAATCAGTTTCCAACTGGATCAAGGCTCATTCCTCCACAGCCAAGAGCACAGGCATTACCAATTCCGGTGGCATTTTGGAATGGTGGGAAAATGCATACGAGGTTAATCGGGTTCTCAACGAGTTCATCGAAGGTCTCAGCACATCAAACCTGCCTGAGAGTTACCGTACGGAAAGGTCGGCTGAGGCTCGGTTCCTGCGTGCTTTCAATTACTTTTTCATGGTGAAACGATACGGGGGCGTCCCCTTGATTCTGAAAGCACAACTGACCAGCGATCCTTCCAGTGAACTGTATGCCAAGCGGAGCAGTGAAAAGGATGTCTATGACTTCATCCTCTCTGAGATGGATGCCATTCTGCCTGATTTACCTGATCGGGCAAAAACCGAACTGGGACGCCCGTCCAAAGGTGCTGCCTTGGCTCTTAAGGCACGTGCTGCCCTTTATGCAGGCAGTATTGCACAGTACGGCAAGGTACAGCTTGACGGCCTATTGGGTATGGATGCCTCAACCGCCAACAGTTACTACCAGCAATGTTACGATGCCTGCCAACAGCTGATGAAGGATGGTGAATACAGCCTTTACAATGCTGATGCCAATAAGGTGACCAATTTCAAGAATGTCTTCTTAAAGAAGAACAATAGTGAAGTTATTATGATGATTCAACATGATGCGACCCAGCGCACTACGTCAGGTGGTAATGGTTGGATTTGGGACTTCTTCCAATGCCCACATCCGCAAGCTTGGGGCGCAGGTAACCAGAATGCGCCCTATTTAGAGATGGCTGAAGAATTTGAGCATACCGATGGCACATCCGGCAAGTTGGATGAGAACACTCTAAACAGCAGGCTATGGACAACAGATGAGCTTTGGGCCAACAAGGATCCTCGTTTCTTCGCTACGATATGGACCCAAAACACATCTTGGAAGGGCGGGCTTGTTGATTTTCACAATGGCATACTTCTTCCAGACGGCACAATCAAGACGACCGGCTCTTATGAGGGAATCGCCGCCGGCGGTGACCAGTATGTAGATCATAGCTACGGAACAGGCTTCGGTGTCATGAAGTATTTAGATGAGAGCCACGATAACAAAGGTGAACGTGAGACATCGAGTACCGATTATATTATCTTCCGTTATGCAGAAGTCCTGCTAAACTATGCTGAAGCAGCCTACGAACTTGGTAAGACTGACGATGCGCTGAATGCCATCAACCAGATCCGTGAGCGTGCAGGCATCGCCAAACTGACATCCATCACTCGTGAGCAGATACGCCATGAGCGCAAGGTGGAACTGGCCTTTGAGGGACACCGCTATTGGGATTTGCGAAGATGGAGAATTGCGACAAGTGTTATCCCTGTCAACCGTTCAGGGTTGCGTTATGTGCTGGATTACAATACACGTAAGTATAAGATAATGATTCTTAAAAACTATGATGGTGTAGCAGCTCCCATCTTTGATGAGAAAAACTATTACATGCCCATTACCGCAACACGTATTTCCAATAATCCAAGCCTCGTAGAAAATCCTGGATATTAAAACCAAAGAACTGTAATGTCGGCTCTGACCGGCTATTCACCCCGGATGAAAGGATCGGCATTACGGTATAATAAACCAAAAACATGAAAAAGAAAGAACTGTTATTTGCCATGGCTGCAGGATGCCTGATATGTTCTTGCAGTAGCAGCAACGAATCGCCCAATTCTCCAGAAGTACCTCCCACGCCTCAGGAAGGAAACGTAAAGGAACTAAATGTTAAGATGTCTGACAACAACAAGGCTTTCACTAATCCTGGTATGGGCTGGAACCAAATGTACTATACCTTCGATGAAGTTCCTGTACCTAACGGTGACGACGTGAACGACGTGCTCGATTGGCTGCCCTGCGACATTGTATCGTTCCGCCTCAGTTGGAACAAGATAGAACCTAAGGAGGGACAATATAACTGGGCTATCATTGACGACGTAGCGAAAAAGTGGACGGCCGTAGGCAAACGGCTTGACTTTAAGTTCTACACTAACTTCCTATGGGATCATGCCGAGAAACAAGCTACGCCTCTTTGGGTAAAGGAGGCAGGTGCCAAGGGACGCTATCTGGATCACGACGGCAAGCACGACAACGATACTTGGATGGCCGATTACAACGATCCTGTCCTTCTTGAGAAACTTGGTAACTTCTACAAAGCCGTATCCGAGCATTACAAGAGCAGCGATATCGAGATGATAGAGCTTGGATCTATCGGCCGTGTAGGTGAGGGTAACAGTTATCAGATAGGCGTCAATGCCACCCTTGATGAGATGAAGACCCACATCGACCTACTGCGCAAGTATTTCCCTAACACCCAGCTCATCATCAACGATGACTACGGTTCGGCAGCCTGCTCTTATGCCAAGACCAAAGGCTATGGTGTCGACGACCATAGCATCGGCGTAGGCCGCCCTACTAACTATCCCGGCAAGGCTTATGACGCAGAGGTGCTTGACAAGTTCAAGGACGGCACCACTGTCATTGGTCTTGAAGATGACACTTGGCTGTTGCCCGATGAATGGTATTACAAGCAGATGGTGGCCGCTTGTGCCAACTACTGTCGTATTCATGTTTCTCCCTCACGTTTGCTGCGCGACTCTGTAAAACCAGTAGTAAACAGTATGAATCTGAAAATGGGTTACCGCTTTCAGTTTCCTGAGATTAAGCTGCCCGAATCACTTTCTAAAGGCAAGAGCTTCTCCATCCACTACAGTATCAAGAATGTAGGCGTAGGCTGCTGCACTGTAGAGTGCCATCCCCGTTTTATACTTAAGGACGACAATGGAACAGAAGTTCTTGGAGTTACAGATACCCAGCTTAAAGGTAATGACTTAATGTATGGCAAAGACAGTCTTGTGCTTGACCGCACCGTTACCGCTACACTTCCTGCTACAGTAAGCGCTTCCAGTTTGACGCTGTACGTTGCCATGGTTGACAAAGATAACAAACCCATTATCAATCTGCCCTATTCTACGGTAAGCACAGAGAACAAGAAACTGTACAAGGTAGTTCAGATTGCTGTGAAATAACTCAAATTACCCCCAATCCATGAAAGCAGCGAAGGCACATGTGTTTCGCTGTCTTCATGGTAAAACAAGGAAAACCAAGATACAATGAGATTCTTTTTTACGGTTCTCTGCGCTTTGCTTTGCCTGCAGGCGCAGGCTGCCGACTATACGCTGGTATCGCCCAATGGATGTATCAGTGCGATGATTCAGACTGCCGACGAGGTAAGCATGCAAGTGTCTTATCAGGGCAAAAAGTACCTTACCATACCACATATCCGGCTTGTCACCGACAACCGCACATTGGGACAAAAGGCTTCCGTCAGAAAGGTTACCACACGCAGTGCGAACAACATGCTGTATCCTCTCTATGGCATCAATAGCACGGTAAAGGAAAAATACAATGAACTGCGGCTCGACTGCAAGGGCGGTTATGCCATCATTTTCCGCGCATACAATGAGGGTGTGGCCTGGCGTTTCGTCACGGCCATGGGCAAGAGCCTCATCATCAGGAACGAACCAGTCGACTATCAGTTTGCAGGCAATTATGAGGCGTGGTTCCATCCCGCCATGTCTGAGTCAGACTACCGTCGGCAGCATGTCTCCGATGCAGCGCTGAAACCAAACTATACCAGCATGCCCGTTTTGGTGAAAGCCGACGACGGTGTTGACATGCTGCTGCACGAGTCTGATGTGTCAAACTATCCCTGCATGTCGCTCGTGTCATCTTCCGACAAAGCCAACACGCTCACGGCCACCCATCCCCTCTACCCCAAGGTAACCGAGCCCGGAGGATATAAGAATTTCGACATGGTGGTCAAGCAGCGTGAGAACTATATCGCCCGCACGTCGGGAACACGCAACTTTCCCTGGCGCATCATCGCCTTCAGCCACAGCGACAAGGACATTCTCAGCAACCAGCTCGTATGGCTGCTTGGCGCCGGCTGCAAGTTGCAGGATACCAGTTGGATCAAGCCCGGTAAGGTAGCATGGGACTGGTGGCATGGACTAAATCTTTCGGGAGTGAACTTCCATACAGGCTTCAACACAGACACCTATAAATACTACATCGATTTCGCAGCCAAGCACGGTATCGAATATGTCAACCTTGACGAGGGATGGAGCGACCCCTTCGATCTGACTAAGATAACGTCTACTATCAACATGCCCGAGTTGGCTCGCTATGCCCGTAATCACGGTGTAGGTCTTATCCTGTGGTGCGTATGGCACACCCTCGACAAGCAGATGGACGAGGCCATGGCACAGTTTGAGAAATGGGGCATTGCAGGTTTGAAGGTCGACTTCCTTGACCGTGACGACCAGCAATTGGTCGACTTTGAGGAGCGCACGCTTCAGGCCGCGGCCCGCCACCACCTGTTGGTCAACTTTCATGGCGCTTACCATCCCAACGGTCTTGAGCGAGCTTATCCCAACAATATCAACGTAGAGGGCGTGAAAGGTCTTGAGTGGGACAAAATCAACAACACGGGTGCCACGCCCGACAACGCTGTCACCATTCCCTTCATCCGCATGTTCGCAGGTCCCATGGACTACACGCCAGGGGCCATGGAGAACTATAACCGTGACGAATGGCGCATGATCAAGTTGCGCCCCATGAGTCAGGGCACACGTTGCCAACAGTTAGCCATGTACGTGGTGTATAATGCTCCGTTGCAAATGCTGGCCGACTCTCCTACGGCCTACGACCGTGAGCCACAGTATATAAAGTTCCTCTCATCTATCCCTACGGTGTGGGATGAAACAAGGCCTATAGACGGGCATGTGGGCGAATATGTAAGCATTGCCCGCCGTAAAGGTGGAACGTGGTTCGTCGGAGGAATGACCAACTGGACACCTCGTACGCAGACACTACGCCTTAGTTTCCTGAAGCCAGGCATGACTTATGTGGCCGACATCGTGAGCGACGGCCTGAACGCCGCCCGTGTGGGCAGCGACTATGTCATGTCGACAAAAGAGGTTAAGTTAGGCGACAGCCTTACCTTCAGCATGGCGCCGGGCGGAGGCTATGCCGTCAGGCTTACGCCGAAAAGCGACCGCCACGACATCGTTGTCTTCGGTGACTCGCGTGTGCAGATGGGCGGAGACTGGGGCAGGCTCTTAAGTCGTGAGCACGTAGTCAATGCGGGTATCGGCGGTTTTACCACCTCTCACTTCATCTGGCTCGTAAAGCCTTATGTCATTGAGAGACACCCACGTGTGTGTTTGCTTGAAGGCGGCAGCAACGACATTGGAGCAGGTATTCCCCTGGAACGCATCAAACGCAACTACCGATCGTTGGTGGATACACTGCTAACCCACGGCATAAACGTCATCATGCACGCCGTGACCTACCCCGCAGAGAAAGATCCTGCCGAGCAGCAATTCAAGGTACAAATGACCGACAGCCTCGATGCCTTCATCCATCAGCTGGCACGTGAGAAGGGTTTGCCCTGTATCGACTTGAACCCCATGCTTACCGAGGGTAAACGTCTCAAGGCTGACTATGCCCGCGACAATGTACACTTCACACCCGCAGGATATACCATTTGGGCCAGAGAGGTAAACCGAATATTGAAAGAGAAAAACTGGTAAACCATGAACATCAAGAAACACATCATACTGTTGGCGTTGGCAGTCTTTTCAGTTGTTCCCGCTGCTGCGCAGAACCAGGCCGAAAGCTGGGAGCAGCTGGACCGTCGGCCTATGCCACAGTGGTGGAAGGATGCCAAGTTCGGCATTTTCATCCACTGGGGACTCTACTCCGTTCCAGCATATGCTCCCGTGAAAGAGGTGCAGGGCGTGTACGAGAAGTATGCTGAGCATTATTATGCTCGCTTGCTGAGCGGAAACAAGCTCTTCACCGACTTCCATAACCGCACCTACGGCCCACGTGTGAGATATGCCGACTTTGCCTCGCAGTTCAAGGCCGAGCATTTTGATCCTGCCCAGTGGAGCAGACTCTTTGAGGAAGCCGGTGCACGATATGTCGTACTTACGTCGAAGCACCACGACGGCTTCTGTCTGTGGCCCAGCACGCAGTCGCCCCAATGGAACAGTGTTGTCATGGGACCGCATGTTGACATCATCGACTCGCTGTCGAAAGCCGTCACCCGTCAAGGCCTTCACTTCGGTCTTTACTATTCTCTCTTGGAATGGGCACAGCCGCTATATTCCAAGGCCACCATCGGCCGGTGGGTCGACGACCACATGATTCCACAGATGAAGGAACTGGTAACAAAGTATAAGCCTGAAGTAATTTATGCCGACGGCGAATGGGACTACGACGCTGAGACGCTGAAAAGCCGTCAGTTCCTCACGTGGCTCTATAACCAATCGCCCGTGAAGAATACCGTTGTTGTCAACGACCGTTGGGGTATAGGCACACGAAGCCATCACGGCGACTACTACACCACCGAGTACAACCTTGTAAACGATGCTGAAGGTATCGGTGACAAGGCTTACCACCCCTGGGAGGAGAGTCGTGGCATGGGCACCTCCTACGGGTATAATCGCTTTGAGGATGTAAACGACTACCAGTCATCGAAAGAGCTTGTACATCTGTTAGTGCGCACCGTGGCCAACGGCGGCAATCTGTTGCTTGACATAGGCCCCGATGCCAATGGCCTCATTCCTGTCATCATGCAGGAGCGCCTGCTCGACATGGGACAGTGGCTTCATCTTAACGGCGAGGCTATCTATGCTTCAAAACCTTGGCGCGGCAAAGTAGAAGGCAACCCACAAATGTACTGTACGCAGCGTGACGGCAATCTCTACATCATCTGTATGCAGTGGCCCCGTAATCCTATCAAAGTAACAGGTCTCACGCATGCCTCCGGTGCCAAGCTGCTGGGCAGCAACGCCAAAGTGACAACCGTGATGAAGGGTGCCAAGCTTATTATCACTGTGCCACCGCTCACCATCGACCAACTGCCTTCACAGTTGGCGTGGGTCATAAAGATAAAAGCATGAACAGTTTCTCACAATGAAAAGAACCCTGTTATTTTTAGGCTGTATCCTGCTTTGGTTGTCGGCTGCAGTGGCAGGACATCCTGTGAAGATTCTGGCCATTGGCAACAGTTTTTCTGAAGATGCCATTGAACACAACTTGCACGAGCTGGCTGCTGACGCCGGCATAACCACAGTCATCGGCAACATGTACATCCCCGGTTGTCCACTGGAGTTGCATGCGAAAAATGCCGCTGCGGATGCCCGTGCCTACCGCTACCGCAAGATCGGCACCGACGGCCGCATGTCGCAAGCCGACAGCATGCAGCTCAGCCGCGCATTGGCTGATGAGGACTGGGACTACGTAAGCCTGCAGCAAGCCAGCCATTTTTCGGGCTGCTACGACACCTATCAGCCTTACCTGCATAGCCTCGTGGAATATATCCGTGCACGGGTACCGGCCAAGACGAAGATCATCTTTCACCAGACGTGGGCTTACGCGCAGAATTCCACGCGCGCTGGGTACGAGTTTTACGGTAAAGACCAGAAGAAAATGTTCCGAGCCATTGTAAACGCAACCCGTCAAGCTGTCAGAGACGAGGGCATCAGCATTGTTGTGCCTTGTGGTACGGCCATACAGAACGCACGCACGTCGTCGTACGGTGACACGATGAACCGTGACGGTTTCCACCTCAACTTGCTCTATGGCCGATATACGGCGGCGTGTACCTGGTTTGCCAAGCTCTTCAGGCGTAAGGTCTCAGGCAACGGCTACGTTCCCAAGGGCATGACACCTCAGCAAGTCAAAGTGTCACAGGCGGCGGCCGACGCGGCCGTGAAGCATCCGTGGATAATAACAAAAATCAATTTCTAAAGTCATACACACATGAAAAGTCTCTTCAAGCTGATCCTCTGTATGCCCGTATTATGGGGGCAGGCACTGAGTGCCTCGCCACAAGGTGCCGTGACACCCGATAGCCTGAGTGCTTACATCCGCCATTCCTGGAATGCCACGGTGCGTTTCCGTCCCACTGACTCGATCGACCATATCGGGTTGCCACACCCCTATACCGTTCCCTGCAAGACCGAGCATTTCCAAGAAATGTATTATTGGGACACTTATTTCACCAATGTAGGACTCCTGATTGACGGACGACAGGAGTTGGCCATCGGTAACACGGAAAACCTGGCAGCCATGGTGGCTCGATTCGGAAAGATCCTCAATGGCAGTCGACTCATGTACCAAGACCACTCACAGCCTCCTTACCTCTGCATGATGGTGGACGACATCTTCAGTCACACGGGCGATAAAGTCTGGCTGGCCAGGATGTATCCCATTCTGAAGCGGGAATATCAGTTTTGGATGACGCGCCGTCTGGCACCCTGCGGCCTAAACCACTATGCCACCGACTTCATACCCGACCATCCCGATCGGAGCATGGCTGAATATGCGCTTTCCCGTACGAAGCGAACTGTGAATCTGGATACCCTGACGACCGCGCAAATCAACAAGTTGGCCTTCGACGCACGCGCCGAATGTGAATCAGGATGGGACTTCACTCCGCGCTTCGAAAACCGCTGTGCAGACTTTTGTCCCGTGGACCTCAATGCCAACCTCTATTTCTACGAGACGCACCTAGCACAATACGCCCGACTCACGGGTCATGCAGCCGACATCAAAACGTGGCAGGCCGCCGCACGCAAGCGCCGACAGCTTATCATGCGCTATCTCTACAACGCACATGACGGACTGTTCTACGATTACGACTACATACACCGATGTCAGTCTACTGTCAAGTCGTGTGCAGTGTTCAGTTTGCTTTTGACACAGGCCGTCAGCCTTGTCGTAGGAAAGAAGATGACCCGAGCCATTCTGCCTGATCTCGAGTGTGCAGGCGGACTGGCTGCTACGGCACCCTTGCACACAGCATGCACTTATCAGTGGGCCTATCCCAACGGTTGGGCACCGCTGCAATATGTGGCCATACGGGGGATGGACCTCTATGGTATGAAGTCTGATGCTCAACGTCTGGCACGCAAATATGTTGATGCCATGACACGCATCTTTGCGCAAACCGGAAACCTCTGGGAGAAAATTAACGTTGTAGAGACTAACACCCATGTAAACAGCGAAGGAAACTATACCATGCCGCCCATGATGGGCTGGACCGCAGGTGTATTTGAATATGCTCTAAATTATCTTGAACAAATAAAAAAACAGGACGAAAATCTATGGAAGAAAAACTGATAAGAAAAATGGCTGTAGCGTCAGCCATATTGGTACATGCAATGGCTGGAACGGCGATGCCTAATACCCCCACATGGCTCAGTAAAGCCCTTTTCTACCAAATTTATCCTTCATCATACATGGACTCCGACGGCAATGGCATTGGCGACCTGCCGGGCATCACGTCAAGGCTCGACTACATCAAGTCGCTTGGTGTCAACACCCTGTGGATAAACCCCATGTTCGAGTCGGGATGGTTTGATGGCGGCTACGATGTTATCGACTTTTATAAGGTAGCCCCCCGCTTCGGCACCAACACCGATATGGTGACACTGATCCGTGAGGCTCACAAACGAGGCATTAAAGTATGCCTCGACCTCGTGGCAGGTCATACAAGCGTGAAATGTGAATGGTTCCGTCAGGCTGCTAACGGCGACCGCAACGGGCGCTATGCCGACTACTACATCTGGCCCGACAGCATTTCTGACAATGACAAGCGCGACATCGCCCTGCGCATGAAAGATCCTAATCCTGAGAGTAGCACGCGGGGGCGCTACGTCGAAGCCGACGCCCCACGAGGAAAATATTACGAGAAGAACTTCTTTGCCTGCCAGCCGGCGCTGAACTATGGATTCGCCCATCCTGACCCCGCCCATTCTTGGGAACAGAAGCCCGATGCCCCTGGCCCGCAGGCTGTTCGGCGGGAGATGAAGAACATCATGGCCTTTTGGTTTGACAAGGGGGTCGACGGGTTCCGCATCGACATGGCTCACTCGCTCATCAAGAACGACCCGGGTAAAGTGGCACTGAAGGAATTATGGCAGGATATGCGTCAGTGGAAAGACAAAAACTACCCCCAGTGTGTATTCATTTCAGAGTGGTCACAACCCGATGTAGCCATACCCGCAGGCTTCAATGTCGACTTCATGATGCACTTTGGTACGCCAGGCTATCCGTCGCTCTTCTTCGCGCCGGGTACGCCTTACGGTGTACGACATAAGTTCCCATACTGCTACTTTGACCGGTCGGGGAAGGGGCAGATAAGAGAGTTTATCGACAATTTCACTGCCGTGCGCGACAAGACACTGTCTTTAGGCTACATCGCCCTACCCACGGCCAACCACGATTTTCAGCGTCCCAATATAGGCACCCGCAACACCATCGATCAGCTAAAAGTGGTCATGACTTTCTTCCTTACTATGCCCGGTATCCCGTTTATCTATTACGGCGATGAAATAGGCATGAAATACCAGATGAATCTGCCCAGCAAGGAGGGCAGCAATGATCGTGCTGGAACGCGCACGCCCATGCAGTGGACTGCCAGTGCCACGGCAGGTTTCTCCACCTGTGCACCTGACAAGCTTTATTTACCCATAGATACCGAAAAGGGCAAGCTAACGGTGGAAGCACAAGACAAAGACCCTCACTCGCTGCTGAACTATGTGCGCTCACTAATCCGCTTACGCCAGCAAAGCAGAGCCTTAGGTAACGACGGGCAATGGCGTCTGCTGAGCAACGAGGACAAGCCTTACCCCATGGTATATGAGCGTTGGCAGGATGACGAACGCTACATCGTAGCGCTGAATCCCTCCCACGACATCGTGGAAGCCACATGGGACGGCGATGACACACCGGCTACTGTCGTGTCCGTGTCGGGCAAGGCGCATCTCACATCTGCTCACGGACATAGGCACCTCCGCCTGTCCGGTTTCTCCGCCGTCATCTATAAATGTGTTTCCTGTCACAAGAAGAAAGAATGAAAAGCAAGACCATCGGTTAGAGAGCATGACTTAAAGGCAATGAAAAGAGCCATATCGATCCGTACCCGAATGTCGATATGGCTCTATTATGTTTAATGTTATCCTGTATTTTCTTCAGAAACAGAGCACGGATGTATAATGCATGGAAAGTAATCTTCCTGACAGATTTACCTAATCACTATACGTTTTCCGTTAACAATATAAAGGCCTTGTGGGAGACGGAATCCTTCAGCCTTGTCAGACACCTTCGCGCCTGAGAGCGTATACACACCCTTGCAGGCTGGGCTGGACACTTCAGTATTACGAATGGATGTGGCGGTGGTCTTAAGTGCTACGGACAAAAGCGTATAAGCATTGCCATCCACGATCAGTCCGTTCTCTTTCAGAGCTTGGGCGGCATCTGCGTTCAGCGGAAAAGTGAAGGTCGTCTCACCCGTATCATTGAATGATGTAAAGGTGTTGCTGTAGCCTTCGTCTGCCGACAATGCCGGCCATTTGTCTCCTCTTGACTCCAGCACGCAGGTGGCATCTTCGCCCGTTTTCTTGGCGGTAATGACAAGTTGGTTGCCGACAGCCACATTGGCAAAGAGGTCAGCAGTGACGATGCCTACCGTCCACCCACCACCTACGACAACTTTCTGTCCCTCCCAAATAAGATTATCGTGAGGAGCGTTAAGGCTGACAGACGTTGCTGTGAAGCCAGAGCCACTCAGCACAAGTCCTGTCTGTTGGAGATTTGTCAGCATATCTTTGTCAATGCATACTGTTGCCCCCCTGTCACCCTCAGAGATAAGTACACGTCTCATTTCTGTATAGACTTGTGGCACACACAGACGCATGACATGATTGATACCAGGATCGGCAGCATAATTTGTAAAGTCGACAAAAATAAAGTCACCGACCTTGGCTTTTGCGAACTGATTGGCATCAATCGTTACACGGTTGCTAGCCTCAGGTAAGGCACGCCCATTGGCATAAGAGACATTTCCTTCCCAAATGACAGTGGCGTTGACATTCGCCATGACGGCGAATAACAATACTAAACAAGTAAAAATCTTTTTCATCATGTGTTCTTAATTTAGGTGGATATTACGGTGACGCGTCTTTACCGTTTTTATAAAAGACAAAGTGAAGTTTGAAATATGGTCAGCCCATCCATGTAGTTAACTTATTTTTATACTTTGTATAAAACCAGTACAATGACGACTATGGCTAATACACTTGAACCAACAAAACAAGAAAGGCGTATCCTTAAGGAGATTATCAAGAAGGGTAATCCTACCCGATATCATGAGTGGCTAAATGAATTGGTAATGCTTTCTCCAGCACCAATGTTCCGTATTGCCTTAATAATTATGGCTATTACGATTTTGACGGACTGCTTAACAAGTTAAGCCAACTTGTGCTGACAGATGATGATATCCTCATAATGCTTGACAAACAGATATCCCAGCATGCCGGACAATATGACCAACATACTTATGTAGAGAGGAAACTCGACCTTCTCCGCAAGCTGCATCGCGACAAGGAAGCCGACGAGGTAGAACAAAAGTTTATTTATCTGGAACAGATAAGGAGAATCGTTGCCGACAGGATGCTTGATGCGAAGGACTATGCCGGTGCCATAAAGCAAGTACGTGAAGGGATGCAGGATGCTGACAATGCCAAGAAGCCCGGTATTACTGCCGAATGGGGCAAATATCTCCTGCACATCTATCAGACAATGGGCGATAAAGACAAAACCATTAGTCAACTGCGGCATCTGTTCATCGACAACAGGAATTCCCGAAAAGAATATTATCATGCGTTGAAGAAGCTCATATCCGCCACGGAATGGAAGGAATATTTCCATGGCCTTATAGCTGATGCCAAGCTGACATTCAGCCCGATGTTTACGCACGACCTGCTCGCCGACCTGTATGTAGAAGAGGGTGAGACTGAGCCTATCTTCCACTTTCCCGTCTCTCCAAGGTTTGAGTCTCCTGAACTGATGAATACCTATTCAAAGTATGCTGGTGAGGAACATACTTCCGAGCTGCTTGCAAAGTATAAAGACATGTTGAGAGATGAGGCAAAACGCCACGCCACGGCAAAGTCATACTCTATCATAGCCGAATCGATGAGAGCCATGAGTAAGCTAAAAGACGGAAAGGATGCCGCTCATCATCTTGCTTTAGAATTTAGAGAGCTGTACCGCAGGCGTCCATTGATGATGAAGGAGATAAAAGATTTCTGAAAGAATGATTTACAGAGGTCATTGTTGGTAATCAAAGGATTCACAGACTCACATAATAGATAATAGGAAATGTGAGTGCCATAAACGTTATTGCTTACCACCTTCACCACTGATGGATGCAGACACGAAGTTGTCTATGTCTATTGCAACTTCACGGACCCTTTCTTTCACAAGATCGTCTTCGGAAGACTTGATATGCTCAGCAGTGAGAAGCGTGATGCGATCGAGATTCTTCCAGCCAAGCATCCTGGCAAGAGGAAGAAGCTTATGAGCTATACCTGCGATGCCTTCACGGTCCGGGCTCGACTCCACAGCAGTCATCAATTGCTGACTGAAAGATTGGAGTTCGCCACGCATTGTGTCCATGATTTGCTGCCGGTCCTCCGCATCCATGCCATACAAGTTCAGGAAATCACCGTCTGTGGAATCACAGCCGAGGATGGTCGCCAGCTTTGCAGCATTGACAGGCTTCAGCAGACAACCGTCGAAGCCTGCTTCCCGCAACTGGGGTACTATGCTCTCGTCGTGAGCTGTCATGGCGATGACCGTCATGTTGTGGTGGTCGATGTGTCGGATGACATCAGTACCCTTCATCTCAGGCATCTCTATATCCATGAGCATCAGCTCGGGACGCTCGTCATGAAGAGCCGTCAGCGCCTCAGTAACATGGCTGCACGACGTGACATGCCATTGCGTTCCGGTTAGTTGCCTTACCAACTCTTGCAACAGTTGCAGTTGCAAAGGGTCATCATCCAGAACAAGCAGGCGGTGGGTGTTGTTGGCTTTGTGGTGAGAAGGTGCTACTGCTAGGCAATTATCCATACTTGTTTTGCAGTTCTGTGGACCTATATCCTTGACGGGAATGGCAATCGCGATTTGGGTACCTTTCCGCGGCTCCGTGTCTACACTGATGGTTCCCTTGAGCAGCCCTACCAAGCGGCTGACGATGGACAGTCCCAGACCTGTGCCTTCTATGCCTTGAGCACCTTTGAGCCGCTTGAATGGCTGAAACGCCATGTCGCATTCTGCTTGGGTCATGCCTCGTCCCGTGTCTTTCACTTCGAAGCGCAGCATGCCCTCAGAGAGACTGGCCCGGAGTGACACTCTTCCCTCACCGGTGTATTTCACAGCATTGCTCAGCAGATTATCAGCAATCTGACGGATGCGGTAGGCATCACCGGTGCATGTCAAGCCCTTACAGCCCGATGTGTCTGCTTCGAGGATCAGTCCCTTGGCATCAGCCCTTTGCCGCATACCGGCAATGCACTGTTCAAAGAGTTCTGCCGGGACGAATGAATCTTCGTTGATATCCATTTCGCCACTTTCCAACCGGTGGTAGTCAAGCAAATCGGCCACCAGACGGGAGAGGTGGTTGGCTGAGTTGCGCACGCTTTGCAGCAACTCCTGACCTTTCTGTGAAGGCACGTAGTCCTTGAGCAGATCCGTGAATCCAGAGATGGAGGCCGCGGGTGCCTTGATGTCATGCGTGATGGTCAACAAGAGTTGTTCACGCTGTTCCATGACGTGACTGATTTCGTCGTTGGCTTTCTTCAGCGCTTCCTGGTAAGCCTGCTCTTGCCGCACATCGTGGCGGATGCGCCACAGCAGGATGGCTGTCATGATGATGGCAAAGGCTGCTAACAGCATCATTTGTGCCATCAGGCGCTTATGGGCTTGTTGGGCGCGCGCCAACCCTTGGCTGATGATGCGCCTCTCTTGTGCCCGCAACCGCTCCACTTTGCCTTCCAGCTCCTTCTCGATTGCCGAGGAGATGGCCTTGAGATCGTCCAGTTCACCGCTGACTCTTTGTTGTCGCTGATGAGTCGCCCGCTGCTGCTCTTGCTCCGCCTCGGCAAGGATGCGGGCAACACGACGGCTGATGTCTACAGGCTGCCTCACCGTGTCGACACTGGTCATGCTGCTGTCACGGCGAACACTTACCGTATCGGTGTGGGCCTTACGGAACAGGTCGGCCAGGCGGCGGAAGAAGCCCTGGCGCGAGCGGGCAACCTCCACTGTCGTCGTACTGGCATGGTGAGCCTCCGTAGTCTTGGGATGCACGACGACTGAGTCTTTGCCACTGTTAAGGCTGTTGACTTTTTGGTGCAATGCTCCGGACTGACGGCTGAGTGCGATAGCCTTGGTAAGCTCTCGCAGACTGCCACGCTCATCCTTGACCATCTTTGCCAGAGCACTGTCGGATCGTTGTTGCATTTTAGCATATTCGCCGACAGACTGGCCAATGACGCTCAGCGATTGCGTATTGCTGTATACCAAGGCGATGATGATGATCAAGGCCAGGGCAACGATGGCATAGGCTACGGCCGCCTTTTGTGAAATATTGTTCTTATGCATAGCTAAAATGGTGTATTGCAGTGCAAAGGTACAATATTCTGTTAGTACACGAACAAAATATGCCCGCCTTTATGAGGCGGGCATGCTTGAAATCCTGAATACGTAGTACTGATAGAAAGGCATCGATGTCTACTTCTGCACGGTCGTATCAGAAGGAGCCGGTGCAACAGTGTCTTGCTGAACGGGGTTTACACTGTCTACACTTGCTGTACTGTTGATATTGGCGGCAGAAGCCGACGAAGTGTTATTGAAAGCAAATGTACTACTCACAGAAACGATGGTCAAAGCAGCAACGGCTGCGAAAACTAACTTCTTCATAATCCTTATTTTTATTATCTGTTACTTGTTATCGTGAACTCTTCGTTGTGGACACCTACGAAAGCGCAACGGTCGTGCCAAAGTTGTCGCAATTCAATCATAGTATTGATTATTAGGAAGTTATAATATTTATGGAATATTGAGTAAGTGTGGAAACTGTGGAAGTGTTGTGGAAAGATTCCACAACTCTTCTCCACACATAGTAGGGTATCGGACTATTCCAAACCGTATTTCTTCAACTTGTTGTAGAGCGTTTTTCTGTCTACCTCAAGCAATCGTGCAGCTTTGCTCTTATTGCCTCGGGCGGCTCTCAGGGCATCGGCTATGAGCTGTCGCTCCGTAGCATCGTCGTGGAGAGGTGCCGTTGTGGAGACGGATACTTCGGGATTCATCGTCAGACGGAGCTCGTCAGTACCGATGAGTTCTCCTTGGGCCAGCAGGGTCGCACGCTTGACCACATTGTTCAGTTCGCGCAAGTTGCCAGGCCAGGAATAGGAAGCCAAAAGACTTTGGGCGGCTTGCGTGAAGCCAGAGACATGGCGGCCGAGCTCTTCATCAGCCTGACGCATGAAGAGGTTGGCAAAGAGGAAGAGATCAGAACCACGGTCTTTCAGTTCCGGCATTAAGATGGTAAACTCGTTGATGCGGTGGTAGAGATCCTCACGGAATTGTCCGTCGCGCACTCGCTGAGCAAGGTCCTCATTGGTGGCGCAGACCAACCGGATGTCGATAGGAATCTCTTCTGTACTTCCCAGGGGACGCACGACGCGTTGCTGCAGGGCGCGGAGCAACTGCACCTGAATATCATAGGGCAGGTTGCCCATCTCGTCGAGAAAGAGCGTACCGCCGTTGACAGCCTCGAAAGCCCCCTGCTTGTCACAGTCGGCACCTGTGAACGCCCCCTTGCGATAGCCGAAAAACTCCGAGGCAGCCACCTCACGGGGTATGGCTCCGCAGTCAAGAGCAAAGAAAGGCTTGTCATGTCGTGGACTTTTTTCGTGGATGCGGCGCGCTACATATTCCTTGCCCGTGCCACTGGCTCCAAGGATGAGCACCGACATGGGAGTGGGAGCCACGAGATCAACATAGCGATAGAGTAGCTTCGAGGCTTCGCTTTCTCCTTCTATATAAATAGGTGTAGAGGCCTCTGCGTCGTAGGCTGCTGCCTTGTCGGGCTCCGAGGGTTCCTGACCCTGCGGAGTAGCACCCGCTACCTCGTTGATGGCAGACAATTTGGAAGAACGGAGGGCCTCGCTGATTTTTTCAAGCAGCAAATCCGGTGGAAAAGGCTTAGCGATGTAGTCGGTGGCACCAGCCTTCATGGCGAGCACAGCATTCTCCACCTCAGCGTAGCTGGTCATCACGATAAAGGGCGTGGTGAGACCTTCGTCACGCAAGTGTGAGAGCAGGCTGATACCATCACCATCAGGCAGACGCAGGTCAGAGAGAATAAGATCCGGCGTCGTCTCTTCCAACAGATGGCGGGCCTCTCGCAGCGAGGAAGACTTATTGGCGACGAACCCTTTTCTGTTCAACCACTTCTGAATCATCAGACCGAAGGTTAGGTCATCTTCAATTATGAGTATTATGGGCATAGACTATTATCGTTTACTATCCTGTCGTTCCAAGCATCCCGAACATTTGCATATGCGGGATATCTTTGTTCTCGAGCGCAAAGATAGTATATTTTTTAGAGATAACGTCATATTCTCATATTCTTGTTGGTGTATGCCACTATCGTGGTCAGCAGTTCCGACACGGACACGGGCACGGCAAGCCACAGTCCGGTATTGCCCATCAATACTTACTCCTATTAATATTATTTATGATTGCGACTCTTCCATGTATCTATTATTATCCCTCTCTATATTCCTTTGGCGTCACTCCCGCAAGTTTCTTGAAAAAGCGGGAGAAGTGCTGAGGATACTGGAAACCGAGGTGGTCGGCAATCTGCGAAATGCTCTGCGTGGGGTCGAGAAGTAGCTGCTTGCTCAATTTGAGGATGTGCTGCTGGATATAGTACTGTGCCGTCATACCCGTTTCCTTGCGGATGAGATCACCGAAATAGCCAGCGGAAAGACAGGCCTTACCGGCGAAGTAGGCCACTGAGGGCAGGCCGTCACGTACAGCCAGCCCCTGCTCAAAATAGTCTTTGATGTTGCGCTCAAAAACCGAGAGGATATCGGAGCTCTCCCTGTGGCGAGTGACAAACTGTCGGTCGTAGAACCGTTGGCAGTAGTCAAGGATAAGCTTGATGCGATCTGTGAGGATCGTCTGTGAGTGCTTGTCCACGGGCTGCTCCATCTCGGAGCGGATGGAGCTGAGCGTATCGGTATACATCCGCCGCTCACGCTCACTGAGATGGAGCGACTCAGCCGAGTCGTAGTCGAAGAAGTGATAGCCGCCGATGGTCTTCCCCAATGGCGTGCCGAAGAGCAGATCAGGATGGAAGAGCAGTCCTAAGGTGTGCGACGGCGTGCGGAGCTGTTCCTTGATCGTTGTGTCGCTCATATCTGTCTGTCTTTATGTTTCCACGCACAAAATTACTCGAAATATTCTATCCGTGCAAGAGCAGATAGGCGATTTCTGCAATAAGGGTTACAGGTACCATAATCAAGGTAATGCTCCATCAACATGAATCCGACTATGACGGAATTCTTCGCATCAATGCGAATGATAAAAATCAGTTATTGCAGAAAAATATCATCCTTAGAGAACAAGATAAGCAATTTTTCCTTATTTTTGCAGTTGATGCCTTGCCTACCCTTATCGGCGAGTCATGAAACCCACATAAGAAGAACCAATTGAGAAGCCTATGATAAGACCGGCCCGCATCTTCTTTCTGCTATTGCTATGTATCGGTGCGTCCATTTCCATGTACGCGCAAGACCCTGTTGAGACATGGCAACAATACTACAGTGAACTCGGTCAACGCGAGGACGTTGAAAGCGACGCCTGGCAAGAGACCTATGAGATGCTTAGCGAACTGGCTCATGAGAAGATGGATCTGAACAGCTGCACACGCGAAGACTTGGAACGGTTGCCCTTTCTCTCTGCACAGCAGGTGATGGACATCATGGAGTACCGTCATCGCGCCGGACGCTTTGAAAGCCTCGTAGAACTGCGCATGCTTCCCTCGTTTCGTAAGCAAGATGCCGACATGCTGGAGCAGTTCGTCATAATAGGACCGGAGAAAACGTCCGACACGCTGCCGCCTCTTGACAGCATCCTACGCTCAGGACGGCAGGAAGTGGTGGCTGCACTGAAAATACCTTTTTATGATAGAGAGGGTGACAAAAACGGTTTTCTCGGATATAAATACAAGCATTGGCTACGCTACAGCTTCAATTACCGGCAACGCATCAAGCTGGGGTTTGTGGCCTCGCAAGATGCGGGTGAACCTTTCTTTGCAGGAAAGAATGCTTACGGATATGACTATTACTCGCTCTATCTGCAGCTCCGAAACACAGGCATCATCCGCAACCTCGTCGTAGGACGCTACCGGCTGCGCTTCGGCATGGGACTGATCATGAACACTTCGTTCGGACTCGGCAAGCTCAACACGCTGGCTACGCTGGGAGCCTCCACCAACAACATCATCGGACACAGCAGCCGATCGGAAGCCAACTACCTGCAAGGCGCGGCCGCAGCCATACGCCTCAACCGACAACTCACGTTCACCGGCTTCGTATCTTGGAGGAAGATCGACGCGACACTCAACGAATCCACAGGTACGGTGACCACAATCCTAAAGACCGGCTATCACCGCACCCCCAGCGAGATAGCACGGCGACGCAACACCGATGAGACGCTCGTAGGATCCAACCTCAGCTTTTTCCGTGATGGATTTCGTGCAGGCGTCACGGCTTTCGCCACTGCCTTCAACCGTACATTAAAGCCCAACACCTCGCAACCTTTCCGCCGGTGGTACCCGCAGGGAAAGCACTTCTGGAACGCAAGCATTGACTATGGCTATATCTCGGAAAAACTCAATATCGCCGGAGAGACGGCCACGGGCGACTGCGGTACGGTAGCTACCATCAACTCTCTCTGCTATTTGCTCACGCCCTCGCTGTCGATGATGGCCCTACAACGCTACTATCCTTATCGATACTACTCGCTGTTCAGTCAGAGCTATGCCGACGGAGGCTCTGTCAACGATGAGAGCGGACTCTATCTCGGCATGCAGTGGTCACCATCGTCCAGCGCATGTCTGATGGGATATGTCGACGCCGCCTACTTCGCATGGCCGAAATATCAGGCTTCCGCCGCTTCGCACAGCATCGATGCACTGCTTCAGTTCAGCGGCAACCGACAAGGATGGAGCTACCTGCTCAGGATGCGCATGAGAAGACGGGAACGCAACGACAGCGAAGCCGGCCATCTGACGTGGCGCGACGAATATCGCTCACGCGCCATGATCGGCTACACAACTGGTTACTGGCAATGGAGAATGCAAGGCGACCTCAGCATCTGCCACCAACAAGCCACAAGCCGGGGATACATGATCTCGCAATATGTCGGCTACCAACGCGCGTGGTTTCAGACTTTTCTCAGTGCCAACTTTTTCCACACCGACGACTTCCTCTCACGTGTCTACAGCTATGAGCGTGGACTGCTCTACAACTTCTCCTTCCCCATGTTTGCCGGACGAGGCATCCGCTATGCCATTGCAGCCCGCGCAGACATCGGTCACCGCCTGATGTTTCTGCTGAAGTTGGGTAACACCAACTATTTCCACAATGTATCATCTTCCTCAGGACCGGAGCATGTCAACGGTCACAGTCGCATGGAACTGGAGATGCAGGCAAAGTGGCGATTCTGACATTACTGGGATAGTCAATGCCTTACAGCATATTGCAATGGAGTAAGATTGGCTTCATTCATCCACATCACTGGTCAATACCGTGAGACCCTTCTTCAAGTGTCCTTTGAACTTATCGAGGAAAGATGGGACCTTATGAGAGGAGTCATTTGTAGGCTTCGGTGACTCCGTCTTTGCTTCTGGCTTCATGAGGGGCACCTTCTGATCATCAGTTTCCGAAGCAGGCTCTTTCTTTATCTCTTTAGTTTCAGCACCTTTACCCGACATATCAAAGAAAAAGGAAGTTGAAGTTCCCTCATGTTCTTGTTCCACCGTGTGTTTTTCAGGCTCAGGCGTATTGGTTGCATCTTCAGTTTTCTTCTCCGCTTTCTTCTTTGCCGCCGCATTTTGCGACAGCAGAGGTTCACGATAGAGCTTCGCAATGATCTGGTTGTAATACTTCTCGTCGCTATCGCCATGCTTGTCATCGGACAGGAAGCGGTTGTCGATCCCCGTGGCAAGGATGATCACCTTAGCATCTTCGCCAAGGGTGTTATCGTCACTTGTACCCCAAATCACCTCTATGTTTGGATTCAACCCATACATGAAAGCATCCACCTCACGCATTTCACTGACGAACAAAGGCTTGTCCTCGCTCGTATAGATATTGAAGAGGATCTTCTTGGCATTAGAGATGTCACTGCCGTAGAGCAATGGCGACTCAAGGGCATTGACAATTGCCTTCTCCACTCGCCTCTCACCACGAGCCCTGCCGATGGCCATGATGGCGCCACCGCCTTCACGCATCGTTGTTTCCACATCGCGGAAGTCAAGGTTAATACTGCCCTCAATCGTAATCAGTTCCGATATACTCTTTGCGGCATTGCACAGGATATTGTCCGCGGCTTTGAAAGCGTCCTTGATAGAGAGTTCCGAGTCGGCATAGACATCGCAGATGCTCTCATTATTAATAATGAGTAGTGAGTCGACATTCTTCCGCATCTCCTCTACGCCTTTCAGGGCCTTCATGATCTTTCGGTTCTTCTCGAAATAGAACGGGATGGTCACAATGCCTATTGTCAGTATTCCCATGCTCTTGGCCACAGAAGCAATAATGGGGGCAGCTCCTGTACCCGTACCGCCACCCATGCCTGCCGTGATGAAGCACATGCGGGTGGAGTCATTGAACAGTTGCTTTACACGTTCCTTGGTCTTGATGGCCTCCTGCTTACCCAACTCAGGGTCGGCCCCGGCTCCCAGTCCGGACTCACCCAACAGCAACTTGACGGGTACCGGCGAGTTGGCAAGACTCTGGCTGTCGGTATTGCAAACCGCAAAAGACACGTTGGCGATGCCCTCGTTGAACATATTGTTGACGGCATTACACCCGCCGCCACCTACGCCAACCACCTTGATGATCTCTTTCGTGGTGTCTTCCACCGGACCAAAGTCCAATGTATCGCGCTTCTGTTGATTATCGTCTTCCATGATATTCTATTTTTTGCGCAAAGATAAAGTAAAAACATCAAATCCCCAACAGAAAAATCTTCGCAAGGCTTGCAGACCCATTTTTATCATCGCACATGAGCGGCTCTATCAGTTTTTTCGTTAACTTTGTAACCACAATGAACAACGACGAGGAACATGCAAGACTGATGGCCCGGCAAATACGTGAGCTGGTGAGGAAGTTGCAAGTGTTGGGTAGGAACGACTTGCTGCTTCAAGCCATCACTGTGCCTACGCTCGAACAGCTCAGGACGGAGGCCGCACGTGGCACGCTTCGCAGACTCATCGTTAAGCATGACGGCAGACTCTTCCTTGAGGGAAGCAAAGCCAAAGGAAATAATAGCAACAACATCGTTGAAGTACAATTGTCGCCGGTTCATCGTGCCGTCTACCTGTTGTTCTTGCGACATGAAGAAGGCATTGAATTCAAACGTCTCAGCGAATACCACGACGAGTTGCTGTCAATCTATGACCGCATCTGCCCCGAAGGAGACAAAGACAAGATGCGAGAGACCGTAGAGCGGCTTACCAATCCCCTTGACAATGCCATCAACGAGAAGTGCTCCAGAATCAAGTCTGCCTTCACGTCTCTCATGGACGACTACTCGGCCAGCTACTACATCATCAGCAGCCAGTCGGAGCAGATCGACCCTGCATCGCCACGCCGATGGTTTCGTCGTCTCAAAGCCATCACCTTGCCGAGAAGCCTGGTGTATTATCCCGAACACTTCTAAAGTACATTCTGAATTTTACATGGATCGACACGAGGCACTGCCGTCCTGCATTAGTGTCTCGAGGTGTAGGAGCTAAGCAAAAGGATATGTGACTATTCAAATATCTCGCACAGTTCCTTGTTGCTGAGCCTGCCTATCCAGCTCTCACCGGAGGAGACGGTCATGTCGGCAAGCTGACGTTTAGAGTTGATCATGTCGTTGATGCGCTCCTCGAAAGTGTTCTTGGTGATGAAGCGATGAACCATCACATTCTGATGCTGACCGATACGATAGGCACGGTCTGTGGCCTGGGCCTCCACAGCGGGATTCCACCACAGGTCGTAGTGGATGACATGCGTGGCGGCAGTGAGGTTAAGTCCCGTGCCGGCGGCTTTTAACGAGAGGATGAAGAACTTGTCGGCGCGTCCGTTTTGAAAGCGGTCCACCATCTCCTTGCGCTGTTTGATCGTACAGCCACCATGGAGGAACATGGGCTCGACACCCGTGGCATTCGTGATGAACTTCACCAGCATGTCACCCATCTCCTTGAACTGCGTGAAGATGATCGCCTTCTCGCCGGCATCGTTGATCGACGCCACGAGGTCGAGCAGCATTTCCGTCTTACCGGAGAGCGCCGGATCGGTCTCACCGTTTTTGAGATACTGCGCAGGATGGTTGCAGATCTGTTTCAAGGCAAGCATCATCTGCAGGATCAGACCCTGGCGTTTGAAGAGCTGCGTGCCGTCGTCCTCGTCCATTCCCTCTATCACCTTCATGCTCTCGTCAAGCACCTGCTTGTAGATGGCGGCCTGCTGCGGCGTGAGCATAGCAAACTCATCCTGCTCAATTTTCTCGGGCAGGTCGTTGATGATATTCTTGTCGGTCTTCAGTCGGCGCATCATCATCGGAGCCGTAATCCGGCGGAATCGCCCGGCGCAGGCTGTATCGCCCTCCTGCTGGATAGGCCGCGCATAATCCTCATTGAACGACTTGATTGTGCCGAGATAGCCTTTGTTGGCAAAGTCCATGATACTCCAGTATTCCGAAAGACGGTTCTCTACTGGCGTACCGCTCATCGCTATGTGTGTGTCGGCCTTCAGCGAGCGCACTGCCTTGCTCTGAGCAGTACCGCTGTTCTTGATGTTCTGTGCCTCATCAATGACGGAGATGGTCCATTTCAGCTTTTTGAGTTGATCGATGTCGGAACGAACGAGGCCATAGGAGGTCAGCAGAATATCTGCATCAAATTCTTTGAGGTTGCGCCTCTGACCATGATAGACAAAGACCGACAGCGTCGGGGCGAAGTGCTGGAGCTCTGCTTGCCAGTTGGCGAGCAGTCCCGTTGGTGCCACGACGATGGCCCGTTGCCTCTCCAGTTGCCCGTCATCCTTTAGCCTTTGCAAGAGCGTGATCACCTGCAACGTCTTGCCCAGTCCCATGTCATCGGCAAGAATGCTGCCGAAGCCGAGCCGCATGTTTTGATACATCCACTCATAGCCCCGCTTCTGATAAGGACGCAGCGTGGCATGAATTTCCTTTGGCACCTCAATCTCCTGTTGCGTGGTCCATTTTCTGATGAGTTCCTTCACCTCAGGCGAAATGCTGACCTTCGCAGACTTATACTCTCCCGACAAGGCGACCTGCAGCATCCGCGCCGGAGTCATCTCGTTGCGTGAGGCGAAAGCCTTCTCGATACGCTTCAAGTCGTCGGCCGTCACATAGATATATTGCTGCTTGAAACGGATCAGTCCCTCAGCACGCCCGAGAAGACCGCGAAACTCCTCGGGTGAGATCAGATCATCACCGACCGCAACCTTCCAGTCGAACTGCAACAGCTGGTCAAGACGGAGGAACGACTTGCCGTCGCTCTGTTTGGCTGACAAGGAAACCGATGGTTTCGGCCGAAGCAGATGCTGCAAAGATTTCGGCAGGAGCAGTCGGATGTTGAGCAAACGCATGGCCGGCACAACGTTGATCAGAAACTGCGAGAATGCCGCATTGTCCATAGCCATCGGCTTCCGAGCCTCATTGGCAAGATACTGGTCGATGCCGGGAACAAGGGATGACAACAGTGAGACATCGCGGAGGATATTATACCGTGCACGCTGATAGGTCTTGTCCGTAAAGACATCGTGCAGGGCAACCTCTGTCTGGTCGTTGGCCTGAGCGTCTGCCACTGTCATTTCAAGAAGGAACTCACTGCCATCCTCACTTTCATCGCGCACCATGATCATCGGCAGGTAGCGCAACTGAGGAGCCTCTAAATGGTCTGTCCAACTCTTGATGCCACCGGGAACATTCTTCTCTCCTACTCCATCGAATTTTATCTTATCGCCGTCGAAGAATAGCTCGTAGACCTTGTCCCACCATGTCAAGTGTTTATGACTATGGTGAACGAGAACCGTCAGGAAACAAGAGGTGACAAACCACGCCGGTCTTGACGGTACGAGTTTGCTTCTTCCAACAGCCTCCAATACAATACTGTCTTTGGAGAAGAATGCATCAAGTTGCTCAAGGATGTCAACGGTCTGCTTATCCGACATAAACGGAGTCCAGAGGACTTTCACTCTACCGTCTTTCTGCTGCACGATGACCGGAACGATGTTGCCCTTGACAGCAAGACGAAGTGCAAGAACCAGACAACTGCGAAAAGCAAAGACATGGTTGCTGCTTTCATAGATTTTCTCCTCGGTCAAAGCGGAAAGATACTCCATCAGGTCTGTCAGGCTGTTCTTGATCTTATATCCAGCGAAACGTACTTCTGCCTGTTGGCTTTTGTTAATAGTAAGGCTGATATCTGAAACTTCTTTCTTTGGCAGATGCCCCATGCTTGTATCCAGCGCTTCATAGACATGTTTCTTTCCGTCGAGAACGCTCTTCGCGGCCTTTGCCATACGCTTCACATTCTCTTCATAGCGTTTCATGAAATCTCCATCAGAACTGAAGGCAGGAGATGCAGGCAACAACTTCAAAATGGCATTGCCCAAGCTGGTAATCTTGCTGAAATCGAAGTGCGGCAATGATGTCGGCCCCGTCTCTTCTTCCGACTTACTGAACGGCATAAGGCCGAGGGCCTCACGCTCATCTGGAACCGCCGACATCTTCCCGGCGTCAATGGCGATGTCGCGCTTAGCCAACTCGCCGATGATGTCCACGCCATGGAGTTTGAAGACAAGGAAAGGATTGTTGTCGATCTCCTGTCCCACCATATAGATCACTGCGGCAATATGCTTGCAGGGCACCGCCCAGTCAGGGCAGGAGCAGATCATGCCAAGGTCACGCCAGGAAGTCGGGAACACCTTCAGTCTGTTTTCCTTTGCGATATCGTTGACGGCGGGCGACAACTTGCGGTTGAGCAGCTCAGCGACAATAGCAGGATGCGCGAGGATGCCGTCCATCAGGGCGTCGGTCTCCTTGGCAGAGAACTTGTCCACCTTGATGGTCACAGAGTAGGGCGTTCGCCTCGAACCCTGTACTTTCGCCTCAATAACACTGTCGTTGATCACGATCTTCTTTACCGAGCCATTGCGTGCGTAGCGGGCACCACGAGGGATGCGGTTAGCATAGTCTATGTTTGTCAGCGAGCGAAGCCATTCGCTTCCCCACCACGTTTTTCCAAAGTCACTTGCCATATATTATCTTTTTAGATTCGTTTCTGGATCCATCTATCTGTTAGCCTCGTGGTTCCGTGCACTCGTTGACGAGATACACGATGCTCATGTAGGGGATGCCTGCATGCGCCTCCAGTCCGATCTCACACGTTCGGCTGTTGGAATAGCCGCGTTCGATATGATGCTCCGCGATCTGTCCGTGGAGCGAGCGCAAAGCCCAGTCGTTGAGCTCCGGACGTGAGAATCCACGGTCACCGGCAAAGCCGCAACAGCCGATACCTTCCGGCACAAAGACGTTGTCGGTACACATGCGTGCCACTTCGAGCATCGCGTCGCTGAGTCCCATCTCACGCGTGGAGCAGGTCAGGTGAATGGCTACCGGTCGGTGGGTAGGATGGAACGTAAGTCTGTCTTTAAGGAATGTAAAAATGAACTCCGCGGGCTCGTAGAGCTTGACACGGGTGACCATTTTCTTCAGTCGGTGAAGGCAAGGACTTTGGTCACAGAGCACCGGCCAGCGGCCTCCCTCACTGGCCTCATAGAGTGCCTGCTCCGTCTCGGCTGTCTTTCGGTCAGCGATATCTGTCATGCCCTTGCTCTCCCAAATCTGTCCGCAGCAAAGGTTCTTCATATTCTTCGGGAAAATCACCTCGTATCCCGCTTTGTGCAGCAGGGCGCACATCTCCTTGACAAGCGGTTGCTTGACGGGAGCGCCTTTCGCCAGTCCCATGGTCTGATTGATGCAGCTTGGCAGGTAGACGACCTTCAGCTCAGACGGCTGCTGGTTAAGCATCGCCTGAGACGGGTTACGGATGGCACCCGGCATAGCCGTGGACCATTGTGGAATACCGAGCTGATGAAGGCCACTGCACACTTTCTTCATAGCTGTTGTACCGATTACGTTCCGGCCTAATGAGGCTGCGGTGAGCGCGCCGCGCACCACATCTTTCATGGCACTGAGATGGTTGGCACCCATCTGGCCAATAGCACGCTGCGAGGGATGCTGATCCATAAAGAGCTGACGCAACAGATGGGTGAGGTCGCCCGTGTTGATTTTCATCGGGCACGAGGTAGCGCACAGGCCATCCGTGGCACACGTCTGTTCACCGAGATAACGGTAGGCCTTCTCCATCTCCGCAAGCCGTTTAGGATCCTCACCAGTCAGTCTGAGACGGAGCATCTCCCGCTGAGAGGCGATACGCATCCTTGAGGAGAGCGTGAAACCACACGACAGACAGTTAACTTCGCAGAACCCACATTCTATACAACGGTTCGCCTTCTCTACGCCTTGCTGCATCTCTTTCATCGTAGAGCCTGACAGATGATTGCCTCCTTCTTCCTGGCGCGGCTTGAGGTCGTAGTGAAACACGGGCAACGGCTTGAGATGCTCAATGAAACAGTCGGGATCATCATTGAAGATGACACCCGGGTTGAGCAGATTGTCGGGGTCGAAGATGCGCTTCAACTGCTTCATCACGCCATAGGCTTTCTCGCCCCACTCGTATTTGACAAACGGCGCCATATTGCGGCCCGTGCCATGCTCGGCCTTCAAGGAACCGTCGTATTTGCCCACGACAAGCTTCACCACATCCTCCATCATGTTGCGGTAGTGCTCCACCTCGTCCTTTGTGGCGAAACTCTGATTGAGGATGAAGTGATAGTTGCCCTCGAAGGCATGACCATAGATGCAGGCATCCTTATAGCCGTGGCGCGCGATGAGCTGCTGCAGATCCACCGTAGCATGTGGCAGGTCCTCGATATGAAACGCCACATCCTCGATGAGACAGGAAGAACCGACAGGGCGCTGGCCGCCCACGGCTGGGAAGATGCCGGAGCGGATAGACCAGTACTTTCCGTAGACCTTCGGATCATCGGTGAAGACGGGCTCGCCATAGAGGTTAAACCGCGAGAGCGTGTCCATGATCTCCTGGATATTTGCCTTCAGGCCTTCCAGCGTCAAGGCCTTGGTCTCGGTGAGGACAGCCGTGAGATTGTGATAGTCGCCTTTGGCTACGCCGCCGACGAGGCCTGCATCCACCTCGTTCTTATAGTTGAGAAAGACGGGGGCGTCGACACTCTGCAACGACAGATAGTCAAGCATCTCCGCACTCTTTACCTTGAGATCCTCATAGGTCATCGCCATGTCGTCCTCCTCGGCTTTCAGCTGTTTCAAAGCCACGATAGCCTTGCAGCTCTCTTCCATGGTCTGGAAATAAACCATCGCCGAAGCGCGATAAGGATATTCGTGCAGCGTTCTCATGCGAACATGAGAGAGGAAGGCAAGCGTACCTTCAGAGCCCACGATACTGTGAGCGATGATGTCGAAGGGATCGTCGTAGTCGACAAGTGGACGGATGTTGAGACCCGTGACGTTCTTGATAGAATACTTATACCGGATGCGCTTCGTGAGCTCTGCATCCTTCCGGACCTCATCACGCAGGGCCTCGATCTGCTTGAGAAAATCGGGATGACTTTTGCGAAATGCCTCACGGCTCTGCTCATCTCCGGTGTCGAGAATGGTACCATCGGTAAGGATGAGGCGGGCGCTGAGCAACATGTGGTCGCTGTTGGCATGCACGCCACAGTTCATGCCCGAGGCATTGTTGACCACAATACCGCCGGCCATAGCACTGCTCACCGAGGCCGGATCAGGCGGAAACACACGGCCGTAAGGCTTCAGGATATTGTTCACGCGTCCTCCCGTGATACCGGGTTGAAGGGTGATGGCGTTCTTGTCTTCATCCAAGCGGAACTGCTCCCAGCCTTTGCCCGCCACGATGAGCACGGAGTCGGTACAACTCTGTCCGGAGAGCGAAGTGCCGGCCGCACGGAGGGTAAACGGAATAGCGTATTTTCTGCACGCCTTGAAAGCAGCCTGCACTTCCTGCTCGTTCTTTGTGCGGACGACGACTTGCGGGGTCATGCGGTAGAAGCTGGCATCTGTTCCCCAAGCATAAGTGCGAAGACTGTCGGTATATATCTGTCTTTCCGGGATGGCCTGCTTGACCTCGGAGAGAAACTGCTGCTTAATATGTGGATCGATCATAATAACGTGACTTGTCTATTACTGCAAAGGTAACTAATATTAGCAGCATTAACAAATAATAAACGTTATATTTTATAGGCTATTCGGGAAAAACAATAACGGATTCGTCACACAGACACCCCAAAAGGACATAGATGTAAGATCGCAGCCCCATGCCGCGATCAAGAAGCACGGAATCTGTCCGTACAAAGACCGCAGCATGGGGCTGTTACAATTTTCCTACCTTGAAGGGAATTTATCTACTTTGAAGATCTATTCTGCATGAAGAATATGGGGACACTAAACTTCACATTGACGGCTTTCCCTTTCTGCTTGCCCGGTGTCCACGCCGGCATGCTGCTTACCACACGCAAAGCCTCCTGAGCCAAGGCCTCCTGAGCCTCAGCAACCTTCTTCTGATTTTCAGCAACATCAACGGCAGTCTCTTTCTTCTCGCCCGAAGCGGAATTCGTCTCTACGGCCACACTCTTGGTGCCATTGTAGACAACCTTAGAATCAGCAATGGAGCCGTCGGACTTGACAATAAAGCTGACGACGACACGCCCCTGCACATGACATTCCTGCGCCACAGGGGGATAATGGACATTCTGAGAAAGATACTGCATCATAGCCGTATGTCCTCCATTGAACCGAGGCATTTCGTCGACAACTTCAAAGGCGCTTCTTTCCTCCCCTTCTGCTGACGCTGCTTTCTTCGTTGTCACTACAATCACTCCATTGACCCCTTTCTTTCCGTACTGAGCCGTGTGAGCTTTATCTTTATAGACGCTTATAGCTGAGATGGAAGAAGGGTCGAGGCCCTCCAATGAGGAATAAGGCATCTCTTTACCGTCGACGACAACCAGGAGATCCTTGAGCTTGGTCGTATCTTCCTGGGCTACTTTTTGCTCTACAATATCCTCTACCGTAGCTGCCGGTACGTTTGTGGAGGCAGAACGCTGAACAGCAGCCGGCTGGGAAACAGACGGAGTAGTGCTGTCGGCAACCTTATAGTCGGTAACAGTCTTGGCCGTGGCACAAAGCGAGACGGCAACAATGGGAAGTACATACATGGCTTTGAGCCAGGAATATCGGTTTTGCTTATGAGTATTCATCATAGTAATACGTTGTTTTAGGGTACTGTGATTGAAACCATTGACCACAGAGTACCCTGCCGCAGCCATGGCTTTTCTTACCAATAGATATTGATACTGGCGCGCTTCTACGCCACTTGAGAGAACCGCCGCATCAGCCTCATACTCGTGGATGGCGCGCAGATCTGAACGCAGCATCCATATAGCAGGATTGAACCACTGAAACGACGAGAGAACATCAACGAGCAGCACATCCCAAGAATGATGCCGGCGGATGTGCTCACGCTCGTGCATGAGGATGGCACTGTCGGGATGGGCGTAGTCGCTACGCGGCACCACGATAAAGTGCATCTAGGAGAATGGGGACACTTCCCCATCGGCCACGGCAATGACAGAGCCGTCGGCCTGCCGGTGCTTCTCGCATCGGCCAATAAGTATGCATACCTTCGATATCGAGAGAATTGTATATAATAATGTAAAAAAGACGCCTGACCAGTAAACGATTGGCAACGCAATTTGCCACCAGGGTGTGGACGGAGCCACGGACGCGCCTCCACCACCGACGACAGCCGTCTCCACCGTGGGCAGTGATGACAGTACCTCGGTGTGATGGATGGTGATGACACACAGAGGCAAGACAAAAGAAGCCAAAGCTGTGCCCAACAGCACCAAACGGTTGAGCTGATGGAAACTGTCACGAGACAGCAACAAACGGTAGAACATATAGAACACCGCTATCAATACCGCTACACGGAGATTATAATACAGAAAATCCATCATATATTCATTTTGGTTACTTGCCTTGCTCTATCTGCTCTATCAACTCACGAAGGTCGTCGACAGTAATCTTCTTTTCCTTAACAAAGGCACTCACAGCCGAGAGATAAGAGTCGTCGAAATAGTTCTTGATCACGCCGGCAAGGGTGCTCTTGCCGTAGGCTTCTTCCGTGATGGCTGCCTGATAGCGATAACTGTTGCCCACAGCCTCGTGATTGACGTAGCCGTTGCTCTCCAAGATGCGCACCTGTGTGGAGACGGTATTGAAATGGGGTTTGGGATCTGGATACAACTTCAGCATGTCCTTGACGAACATGGGACCATGCTGCCACAGCATATCCATAATTTCCTTTTCCTTTGCCGTTAGCTTTTTCATAATTGTATCGCTTTGATGTTTACAGTGGCAAAGTAACGAAAAAATATAGTTCTGTACAACTAATCGTTTTAGTTATTATCCTTTATTAGCTCTTCCGGCCTCATTTTAACAGCGTTTAAGGAGCATCAACTACAAAACAGTCCTACGAACCTATGGCGCATCGGACGTTCTCCATGGGTTCATGGCGAGAGGAAGTAGAAATTCTCTGAATGCTGTTTGAAGTGAAAGAGTAATTCTGTTTATTGTACAGACTTCTCCAATGTATGGTCATCAATCACCACGAAGGAACTATCCACTGCACCACTTCTCAGTACTTCCTGCCCTTGTATCACTGTGAGATGCATTCGCAAAACCGTTACTGTGTGCCTTTTATTCTATAAAAATTGCTTATATGAACATTTTTTATTAATTTTACGGGCGTAAACCTACAATATAATGGATATTGCCCGCAGATTTATATATATCGTCACACTGCTATTGACCTTAACGCAGACTATTAAGGCCGACGTGGCATACGATGAGCCATTCCGCTTCATCACGCAGGAGAATGGCTTATCCGGTGAGACCGTGGCCTCTATCCTCACCGACCATCTCGGACAGGTGTGGCTGGCTACAAGCAACGGTGTCAGCCGCTATAACGGCAAGCGCATCGTCACCTTCTCCTTCAACGGCGAAGGACGCGGGGTCACCTATGTCTTTGATCTCTGTGAAGACAGAAACGGCACGCTCTATGCCGCCACGACGAAAGGCATCTTTATCTTGCAGAAAGGTGCCAACCATTTCAAGCGCATCCTTCCCTCCATCGCTAAAGCTGAGACGGTCCTCGCTTCGGCAGGCGTGCTTTATATCGGTAACCGCGACGGACTGCATCTCTACGACGGCAAACATCTGAGAACCATCACGGTCGGTGCCACGAAGATGGGTATAGAGAATTCGGTGAGAGACATCGTACCGGGAAAAAACGGAGTCATCTGGTTCCTCACACGCTATGCGCTCAACAGCTACAACGCCGCTACGGGCAAGGTGCGAAGCGTCAACCTCGCCACCGCCATGCCGCCACGCGCAGCCCTGAGCCACTTGTGCATCAGTGGTGAGCATTTCTATGTAGGAACAAAGAACAACGGACTCTTTGTCTACGACTTCCGTAAGCGTCAGTCACGCCATGTAGAGGGCATCGGCAACGTGATTACCTATCTCTACACGACACGCCAAGGCGATGTCTGTGTGAGTACCGACGGTTCAGGTGCTTTTCTCCTTGACGGCCACAATGCCATCGTGAAGCAGCATTTCACGATGGGCGGAGACAAAGCCCACAATCTCCCCACCGATGCCTGCTACTGCTACTATCGCGACGACAATGGCGTGGACTGGTTCGGCTTCTACCGCTTCGGGCTGGCCTACACCTATCACAGCGACAAGATCTTCCGCTCCTTCCGCATGGGCGACTTCTCCACAGAGGGGCTCTTCGTACGCAGCTTCTGCATCCATGGTAGTGAAACGGTCATCGGCACAGGCGCCGGCGTCTATTATGTCAACACACTCACCCGACAAGTACGCCACATCAAGCCAGAGCAGCTCGGCGGCGCCCATATCATCACAAAGATCTGCTACTTCAACGGAATGTATTACATCGGCACTTACGATGCCGGCGTGCGTGTCTTCAATCCGGCAACAGGCAGCGTGAGCACGCTGACGCAGTCACCGCTGCTGAGCAATGTCACGGCCAGTGCACTGGCCGTAGCTCCCGACGGCAATCTGTGGATGGGAACAGGTGAGGGCGTCTTTGTTCTGAGTCCACAAGGCCGGCTGACCGCCTACAACGAGCGCAACACGCCGATGAAAGGCGGTGTCGTCACTGACATCTTCTTCGACAGCAAAGGCAACGGATGGATTTGCAGTCAACAAGGTCTCTCGCTCTATTCCTTTGCAGAGAAGCAGTTCGAGAGCAGCCATTTCCCAAAAGGATTCTTCGATGGCGAGGAGAGCTTGAGATGCTGTGCCGGGCACGACGGACTACTCTTCTTCTACAACCGCCAGGGCATCTACTTCACCGATCTCACCCTCAACCGCTTTGGCTCAACGCAAATGCCACAAGGACTGGAGAACGAGGTCATCTACAGCTTTCTCGACGACCGGCAAGGCCATTTCTGGATGGCGACAGAGAAAGGATTGTTCCGCTTTGACTATCAAGGACGGGAATTGCAGCACTTTGGCTATGGCGAAGGACTCCAATGTCAGCTTGTCGGCACCAGCGACATATTGCGTACCAAGACGGATGAAATTTGGATGGGCACCTCCAACGGCCTGCTCTTCACCACGTTGTCAGCCATTGACAACTGGCGCAAGCACACGCATTACCCTATCCTACTCTATGATCTCTACGTGGGAAGCGACCCGTTGGACTATGCCGCTGAGACACTCGCCAACGAAGAGCATCACATCAGCCTCACTTGGAACCTTCTCTCTGAGAAGCTTTCCTTCAAGATAGTCGTCGAAGATTTCGCAAGACCTTACGGACGTTTCTATCAGTATCGCCTGGATGGCGCACAAACATGGACACTCGTACAGGACGGACTAAACATCGTGCTGAGCCATCTCTCTATCGGCGGACACTCGCTTGAGGTGAGACTGGCAGGGGCGCCGGGCACCACACGCACCTATCACATTGCTGTCTATCCCTCGTGGCTGGCCATCATGGAACTGGTTCTGCTGCTCATCGCCATTGTCCTCTTCTTTTGGTGGCGCCGCTATCACAAGACCACCGACATCCTTCTTGCTGAGCGCAACGACATCGCCGACGCGCTGATGGAAGTGGAGAACGAGCAGCAGCAAACACAGATGCAACAAGAGATGCTGGCCGAGAAGGTACAGCCTCAGCAAGGAGAGATGACCGTCAGCGTGGCGGAAGGCAAACTGCAATCTTCAACAAACGCTGGAAAACAACCCGACGACGCACCGAAATACGACCGTGTGAAGATCAACGAGCAGGAATGCGCCTATATCGTCAAGCGCATGAAGACCTACATAGAGAAAGAAAAGATCTATGAGAATCCCGACTTGAAGATGAGCGATCTTGCCGACCATCTCCATCTCTCTCCCAGCAAGCTCTCGCAAGTCTTCTCCTTATATATAAAGGAGAACTATTACGACTTCATCAACCGCTATCGCTTAGAAGCCTTCAAGCGTCTCGTCGACCAGGGCGAGACCGAGCGCTATACGCTCCTTGCGCTCAGTGCCAAGTGCGGTTTCAAGAAGTCGAGCTTCTTCAGCACCTTCCGAAAGGTGGAAGGCATGACGCCGACGGAGTATCTCAAGAAAATGAAATAAACGATAGAATGAAAAGATCATTCAATATGTGTAAAGCCCATCATACGATCAACCTCTGTGTCAAGAGTGTTTTGCTGTTTCTTATATCTATCCTCTCCACAACTCTGTTGTCAGCTCAGGGCTTTGGCACGCTGACAACAGAAGACGGATTGATGGAGAACTTTGTCACCATCATCTATCAGGACACCGACGGACTGATGTATCTTGGCACCTTCCGCGGTGTGAGCCGCTTCGACGGACACCATGTCGTCAACATTCCCTTTCGCATGAAGGTGAAGAACGAGATCAACTATATCACCGCCATCGTCGCACAGGACCGCGATCACCTGCTTGTCGGCAATGCTGTAGGACTTTGGCAACTCGACAAGCGCCATCTGACACTGACAAGAGTGTTTGACGACGACATCGACTGCGGAGTAACCGCTATGCGCGTCGCGGCAGCTAAGGGCAGCACACCGCGTAAAGTCATTATCGAAACTCAGTTCGGTGTTTTTGCGCTCATCAATGACCACTTGCAGAAGATCTCCAACCGCCACTGCGCAATGCCGGTATTCGGTAAAGTGCCGACGAGGGGCTGGGGACGTTTTCCCATGGCCAACAATCAGTTCATCTCACCACGTGACGGCACGCGATGGGTTAGCTACAACTTCTTCGGCGTGGACTACAGCTATTTCAACCGTGGCATCTTCCATGTCTTTGAGCGCCCCGGCCTCATCGACACCCGGCAGCTCGCCCTACGCAACTTTCTTCACGATGGTACGCGTCTGTTCTTAGGTACGTGCAAAGGTCTTTTTGTCTATGACAGTGCCACCCGCGTCTACCGACCTGTTGCTCCTGAGCTCTTAGGCAAGAGCGTCATCGCACAGATAATGCGCACGGGCAATAACTATCTCGTGGCCACGGTGGGGCAAGGCCTCTTCGTGCTCGATGCTCACAGTCTCTTGCCCAAGACGGTCTTCCTCCCCGATGCCAATGTTTATGAGCTCAGCAGTAATGGACGCGGACAAGTATGGATCAGCTCCTCGCAAGGCGTGGGCTACTACGACGTCGCTTCCAGAAAGCTACGGCTGTACAACACGCATAACAGCCAGCTGCCTTCCAATGAGGTCTTCTGCATCGGTGTGGAACCTTCGGAAACCGCCTGGATATCCACGGCAGGCGGCATCTGCCAATATCGTCCCGACATCGACGCCATAGTCGCCACGGGACTGCCCGCCCGGCTACAGCGAGTAGGTTTGCTGCGCACCATCGAACCTCTGTCCAAAGGACGTCTTCTGCTCATTCCACAACATGGTACGGCACGTATCTACGATGTGGCGGCAAACAGCCTGCGCACTGTGCCATTGCAGGGAATCACTGACGACCGGGCACTGCTCTATCTTCATTTTGTCAACGACAACACCTTTGTCTTTGTCACCTCCGACGGCATTTATGTCCAGCAGGGCAAGCAACTGAGGAAATTCGGATATATCGACGGACTGAGCAACCAACAGTTTCAGTCACATGCCGTCGTGCTCGACGCGCGAGGCATCTTCTGGGCAGCAACCAACGGCGGACTTGTCTATGCAAGGCTAAAGGACATGCTCCACCACCGGTTCCAGCCGCAGCGCATCATCTTAGGACAGATACAGACCGACCACTGGTTCTCGCCCGAAGAAACCACTGCCGTGATGATGGATGGTAAGCTCAGGCTCAGCCGCTACCGCAGCGACTTCACCGCACAGTTCTCGACCGTCATCTATGGTCGCACGAGCGACATCCACTACCGCTACCGTTTCATAGGCGCTGCCGATGAATCGTGGCAGACCGCCAGCCACGACCACATCGTCTCCTTCCACCATCTCGCTGCCGGACACTATAAGTTGGAAATTGAGGCCATCGGCATGCCTGAGATACGGACAGCTATTAACGTCGTCGTGCCACTGACCTATAGTGCGATCTTCTTTACGCTGGTCGTGCTCCTACTCCTTATATTTATAGGTTATGTCCTCTACTGCAAATACCGCAAGATTCCATATTTCTGGAAGATGTGGGAGCGCAAGCCCGAACACTATCAGTTTTCCAAGCTCTCGCCGTCGGTGGCGCGGCAGTTGCAGAAGAAACTCCTTGAGGTCATGGACCACGACAAGACCTATCTCAATCCCACTTTGCAGATGAGCGATCTGAGCAAGGCCGTAGGCTGTTCCTCGCATGAGCTCTCGCAGGTGTTCTCGCAGTATCTCCAGCGCAACTACTACGACTTCATCGCCGAGTACCGCATCAAGGAGTTCAAGCGTCTGGCCGCTCTGCCGGAGTACAGCAAATACACGATTACAGCGCTCTCTGAACTCTGTGGCTTCCGCTCGCGCACGCCATTCCTCACCGCCTTCAAGAAGTTCACCGGTCAGACACCGAAAGAGTATATGAAAGGAAGAAGCAAAGGCTCACTCTAATTCTATCTAAAAGGAGAGTTAGAGCGAGCTTATCCTATTTCTATGCACTTTACAAGTGAAAAGTGCATAGTACTATTTGTTATAAGCTGTTGTTAATAAGATTGTTACGTCAAAGTGCGTCTATTTCGGTTGGAATAGCACCCTATGGCTCTGAAATGTTTGCCCAACCTTGTTTTTCTGCTTAACTTTGCACCGTTGTTAAGGAAGAAGATCATTACAGCGATCTCTCTCCCGACCATCACAAAAACCTAAATCACTTAATAACAATGTATATGAAGCCAAACAAAATGAAAAGAATGACGGCCAGCCTGCTGAGTCTGTTGACCTGCTGCTGTTCGCTCTTTCTCTTCTCGTGCAGTAGTGACGAAGAAGGGAAAGCCAGTCCCGACTATTCAGCCCCTGCACATGTCACTGACTTGCAGGCCACTCCCATCGCCGGTGGTGTGGTGCTCTGCTGGAAACGGTCTCCGAGTAACAATTTCATGTATGCCAAGGTGGCGTACACCGACGCCAAGGGCGTGGATCAGTATGTGCTCATCTCGGCCGAGCGTGCCGACTCCACGTCCGGTCTGATGACGACCACCGTGCGCGGCTTCGCCAAGGAAAAGCCTGTAACATTCAATGTCTATGCGTGCAACGTCAAGGGCAATCACGGAGATCCCGCCGTCATCGAGGCCACCCCGCAGGCTCCTAATTTCATCAAGGTATTGGACAAGGTGAAGGTGACAGCTGCTCCCGGCGGTGCTTATGTAGCTTATGCCAACGACTTTGACGAGACGGTCAAAGTGAAACTCGTCTATTCCTCCAAGGGTGATGCCTCAAAGAAAGACTCCACGACTCTCACAGCAACACCGAAGAGCAGTGGCAACGACTACGTGCGTTTCGACTATGGCAGTGAGATTCTCTCAGGCGACTGTCAGGTTGCTGTCACCACCCTCGACGTTGCCGGCAACGAAAGTGACGCTGCCGTGACAGAGCTCAGCAATGTAGCTGCCATCGCGCAAGTCGACAAGAGCACGATGAGCGTACCGGGCTACAACGCCAACTCCAGCGACGGCACAATCGGCTACAGCTCGCAGGAGGCTGTCGGTGAGGGAAAGACCAACGGCCGCGTTGTCTGTCTGTTCGACAACAACCTCTCCACCTTCTACCATTCTCGTTGGAAGGGCGACGGCGGTGCACTGCCTCAGTGGTTTATCATCGACTTAGGCAAGGACTATCCTCTCGCTCAGATCGAGCTCTTCGCCCGTCAGGACAGCAACGGATGGAAAGGACAGAAAGGTCATCAGATCTTTGTCTGCGCTGACAAGGATGCCGTTGACAAGAACGACCCTACCTCATGGAGCTGGAAGGACTGCGGCGAGCACAGCTTTGACCCTGCTAACAAGAAAGGACAGATCATCGACCTGTCGCCCTATCAGGTCACCGCAAGATACATCAAGGTGTATATTGCCGAGAAATACCGCGGCAACGGTGTCTATGCGTTCCTTTCCGAGATCAATGTCTTCTACATCAAATAACCGACTCAAACCATTACGAAACCATGAATAAACGATATTATTTAGCAGCTGTCATCTGCTTTGCCCTCCTTTCTCTCGGTCACAGCACGACAGTCCATGCCGCCCAGCTCCCCGTTGTGGAGCAAGCCAAAGGGCATATCCTCAAGGGCACCGTGCTCGACGAACAAGGACAGCCTATCATCGGAGCCACCATTATGCAGAAAGGCACGAAGAAAGCGACAGTCACCGACCTCGACGGTCACTTCCTGCTCACGGGCGTGACCGGTTCCGTTGTCGTGTCTTATCTCGGTTATAAGGACCAGGTCATCAAGCCTACCGATGACGACATCACTGTGAACATGAAGGAAGATGCCGGACAGCTCGACGAGGTAGTCGTCACTGGTTACGGCACACAGAAAAAGGCCTCGCTGACAAGTGCTATCTCGCAGATCAAGGGTGACGAGGTCTTCAAAGACCGTAGTGTATCCTCAACGGCTGTTGCACTGCAAGGTGAGATTCCCGGACTGACCGTCACACGCTCCTCTACACGACCGGGCTCCGAGGGCGCTTCGATGCAGATCCGTGGCGACATCTCCATCAACGGCGGTGGTCCGCTCATCATCATCGACGGACTGACAGGATCCATCGACGAGCTCAATGCCATCGACGGCAGCGACATCGAGAACATCTCCGTGCTAAAGGATGCCTCGGCTGCCATCTACGGTTCACGTGCCGCTGGTGGTGTCATCCTCGTCACCACAAAGCGTGGAAAGAAAGGTGCCGCGCAGATCATCTATAATGTTTCGATCAGCCGCACCATCAATGGCATTCAGGCACCGCTGACCAACAACCGTGAGTGGCTCGACATGTTCTACGAGGCACAGTACAACGATGCTGCCGCGCTCACAGGTCTTACCGACCCAGAGGCCATCCATCAGAAGATCAACTGGTGGATATTTAACTCTTTCGGTGGTGTGAGCACCGATCCTAATGATGTTGACGAGAACGGCAATCCGCGCAGCTATGTCGGCGAAAGTCTCTTCAATGCCCTGCGCGACGGCAAGACGCTCACCCTCAAGCGCAACCAGTATATCGACCGCTGGGATCCCAACAGCTACTTGATGGACTACCTCTACGGTCAGGCTACCTCGCAGAAGCACAACCTCAGCATCTCGGGTGCCGACGACCGCTTCGGCTACCGTCTCTCGCTGGGCTATGAAAGCGACCGGTCGCAGCTCAAAACCGCCTATGACGGACAGCGTAAGTGGAGCGCACGATTCAATGGCGACTATCAGGCCACCGACCGTCTGAAGCTGCAGACAAGCATCTCCTTTGAGAAACGCAAGGTGCAGAGCCCCTCAACCGATGTCGGCGCCGGATGGTTCGACCCTTGGTTCTGGGCTGTTGTCAACGAAAACGGTGATGCCTACGACACCTTCTCCGGCACGCGTAACCCCGTCGGAGGACTCACGCAGGGCGGCACCTACACCAACCAGCTCTCCACCTTCCGCGGCAGCGTGCAGGGCACCTACGACCTCGGCTTCATCACCAAGGGACTCTCGCTGACCGGTTCGGCAGCCTTCAAGCGCGTGGAGAAGAACGAGCAGACGCAGAAGAACGGCATCACCTATTACGACTGGGTAGGCACCGTCTACAACACCAAGCAGTTTCCCAGCTCGCTCTCAGAGAACTTCAAACGCTGGGACAACATCACCCTCGACGGCTTCATCAACTACAGCAACACATTTGCCGAGCACCACAAGGTCTACGCCCAGTTAGGTATGACCGCCGAGCAGGAGACCAACAAGGCCATCTCGGCCAGTCGCAACAAAGGCGAGATGTTCCCCGGCTCTGGGCTCAAGGATCTCGATGTGTATATCGGTGGTGACAATAACGGCGCCGACGGTGGACAGTATTCCTATGGTCTGGTCTCGTATGTCACCCGTCTGAACTATTCCTACAACGACACCTACTCCTTAGAGTTCATCGGCCGTCGTGACGGAAGTTCCAAGCTCTCCAAGAGCCAGCGTTGGAAAAACTTCTACTCACTCTCAGGCTACTGGCGTCTCACCAGCGAGCCATGGATGAAGGACATCAAGTGGCTCAACGACTTGAAACTGCGCTATAACTATGGTAAGACAGGTAGTGTCAGTGGCATCGGCAACTATGAGCGCTTCGCCGGCGTCAGCACCGGCCAGGTCCTCTTTGGTGTCAATCCTGCATGGGAGCCCTCGTTATGGGTCGGCGGCATGACCAGTGACAACCGCACGTGGGAGACCATCAACAGCCACAACATCGGTCTCGACTTCACCATGCTCGACAACCGGCTCAGCGGTAGCTTCGACTACTTCATCAAGACCAACAGCGACATGTTTATCTCTGTGGAATATCCTACCGTTCTCGGCGCTACCGCTCCAAAGGTCAACGACGGCAAGTTCCGTGCGCGTGGTTGGGAGTTGGCTTTGAACTGGAAAGACAAAGTCGGACAGGTGAAATACAATGTCGGCTTCAACCTCTCCGACGTATGGTCGAAGGTGCTCAAGCTCACGCAAAACGCTGACAAGCCCAATCCCGGCATCAACAAGAACCGCATCGTCGGCAAGCCGCGCAATGCCATCTATGTCTATCAGACCGACGGCATCTTCCAGACACAGGAAGAGGTCGACGCCTACTATGAGATGTACTACTGGAATGCCGACCACACAGGTCCGAAGAGTGGTAACATCCTGCCCGTGCCTTCAAAGAGTGCTACCAACACACTGCGTCCGGGAGCCCGTCGTCTCGTCGATGTCAACGGCGATGGCAAGATCACCGTGGACGATATCTACTACGCCGGCGACACATCACCACGTATGACCTTCGGCATCAAGGCTGGCCTGGAGTGGAAAGGCATCGACTTCAGCGTCTTCTTCCAAGGCGTAGGCAAACAGAAGATTCTGCGCAGCGGTAACCTCTATGCACCATGGGTGACCAACTACATGATGCAGAACAAGAACTTTGCAGGTAAGATGTGGACACCTGAGAATCCCAATGCTGAATACTGTATCGCCTCGCGTGACCAGAACTTCAACAAGTGGAACTACGAGAACAAGGATGTCAGCGTACAGAACAACCGCTATATCCGTCTGAAGAGCCTCGTGTTGGGCTATACACTGCCTAAGAGTTGGGTGAGAAAAGCCACACTGGAGAACGTACGTGTCTACTTCTCGGGCGATGATCTCTGGGAATGGACAAAGGTCAAAGACGGTTATGATCCAGAATACGGAGAAAACACCAACAACACCTTCCCCTTCAGCCGACTGCTCACTTTCGGTATTAACGTCACTTTCTAAACATTCTTAGATATTCAACTTTATGAAAATACATCATTTATATATATGTGCCCTGCTGCTCTCTGGACTGTCACTCTCCTCTTGCAGCGACTTTCTCGACAAAGAACCGCTCGCTCAGGGCACCACGGCTGTTGCCTTCAAATCACCGGAGCAATTCAACGAGGCCGCAAACGCTTTCTACAATCATCTGCCAAAGGGCTACACAAACTGGGATCACGGAACAGACATCAGTGGACTAAGCAGCAACGGTGGCGGAACGGCACCCGAAGACGACGGCACGTGGAATACCGAGTACAGCAACATCCGTCAGTACAACACGCTCTTGGAGAAGGCTGCCGCCTACACCGGTGAAAAGACCGCACTGAACAATGCTGTCGGTCAGGCTTATTTCTTCCGTGCCTTTGCCTACTTCGAGCTTTTGAAACGCTTCGGCGGCGTGCCCATCATTGACAAGGTGCTTGATGTCACCGACAACGATGAGCTCTACAGCGCACGGGCCAGCCGCTACGAGGTGGCGCAGCACATCTTCAACGATCTCAAGCAAGCCATCAGCCTGCTGCCCAACGAGTGCGACATCGCTGATGCCGACAAGGGACACATCAGCAAGGAAGCCGCTGAAGCCTACTATGGTCGCGTGCTTCTCTATGAGGCTACTTGGGAGAAATATGTGCCCACGATAGGCTACAACCTTGATGGTGACGGACAGAAAGAGGGAGCAGGGACGACCAAACCCGACGGATATCCTTCTATCCAGCAGATGCTCTCTGACTGCAAGAGCAACTCTAAAGCAGTCATGGACGAGGCTGCCAACCACGGAACTTACAAACTTTGGAACGAGTGCGATTCGCTGTCGTACTACTATCTTTTCAATATAGACGAGAAAGACGGTAACATCAGCAACTTCATGAATGTTGGCAAAGCAACCAACAAGGAGTTCATCATCAGCACGAAATACGACTATGATCTCAAGCGCCGTGGTGAGCAGATCGCCCACATCGTCTATACCTGGCAGGGTGTAGGCATCAGCGCACAGTTTGGAGAGTCGTTCCTCTGCCGTAACGGACTTCCCATCCGCATCAGCCGTACAGGCAACATGGCTGATGCTGAGAACAACCCGGAATTCAAGGGCTGGGGCACGTTCATGGGTGAATACCTCAACCGCGACATGCGCTTCTTTGGCAGTACGTTCCTCCCCGACCGTCCAGTATGGCAAAGTAACAACCCCGGTCTGGAATGCACCGTCACCGGTCATCCCTATCCTGACCCGATCTATCCGAAGAACAACAACAAACTCGACACCAGCGACCCCGCATACTCCAGTTCTCGCGGCGTCTTCAACCCCTATCTCCGCGACAACACCACTTTCTACGGCTACGGCAGCCGCAAGTTCGGACCTGAGGGTGCCAAGCGTCCTAACCGCACCGAGTCGGCCGACTGGCCTATCCTGCGCCTGGCAGAGGTTTATCTCAACTATGCCGAGGCTACCTGTGAGTTGCAGAACGGACAGATCAGCGACGAGGATCTCAACCTGTCCATCAATCTGCTCCGCAAGCGCGCACGTGTAGCTCCACTGACTAACGCACTTATTGATGGAGTCTGGGACGCCGGATGGTGGGATTGGAAACAGAAGAAGACCGTCTGCCACAAGATGACCATGCTCGACGAGATCCGCCGTGAACGGGCTTGCGAGCTCTTCGGCGAAGACTTGCGTATGGACGACTTGAAACGTTGGGGCATTGCCAAAGACCATCTTACCGGCACGATTCTCGGACGTCACGTGCTCAACACAGCTTACACGACCAACAAATGCAACGATCAGAAATACTTTGGACAGCCCTGCTACTATCCTCAGAAGTATCCGCTGCTCTATGGCGTGTACACAGGCTCCGGTTCCGACGATCCCGACTATGGCCGCTCCATCGCTGTGAAGAGTGAAAACCTGCAGTTCCAGAACCGCGACTATCTCTCTCCGCTGCCGCTGAAGCAACTTCGCAAGAATCCCAACCTCAAACAGAACCCGGGATGGTAAACTGAATGATACATGATGAATGTTGAGTGTTGAATTACGAATGATCCATATTGAATGGGAAATCTGGCATTCAACACTCAACAATCGTCATAGCTTCAGTTCTTCACTCGACAATCATCATTGCTTTTAATCTTTATCAATACTCAACATTCAACTTTCATATGAAGCGATCTATTACCCTATTCATACTTGGTTTGATTTGTTTGTCAGCTATGGGGCGTATTTTTGTCCATCCGGGCGGCATTATGACCATCAACGACCTCGACCGGGTCAAGCAGCACGTCGAGGCCAAAGATGCGCCTTGGTATCCTCTCTTCACTGATTTGCAGAAGGATGCTTATGGCAACATGTCGCGTACAGCACGCGGAGCCTCCGACATCGGTGGCTCCAACGGCAGCAGACAGCGTGCATCCGGCGATGCATACGCAGCACTCGTAGACGCTATCGAGTGGCATGTCACCGGCAACACAAAATATGCCGACCATGCCGTGAAGATGCTTAATGCATGGGGCAGTACTGTCAAGACAGCCAATGACCAATTATTTCAGCTGCCGTCGGTAACGATGACCCTTGCCGCAGAGATGCTCCGCAATAGCGACGGCTCCTTCTATTCTGGTTGGGCCGATGCCGACAAGGCAGCTTTCCTGAAGATGGTACGCGAAGTGCTCTACCCCGCTTGCAAGAGTCAGGCTGAGACCAACACGATGACCTCGTGGTCGGCGCCGGCCGCTGCCGCTGTCATGGGTGCGGGCATTCTCCTCGACGATGAGACCATCTATAACGAGGGCTTAGCTTTCTTTAAGGACAGCAAATACCCCGGCTCAGTGTCAAACTCTATTGCCGAAGACGGTCAGTGCAAGGAGATGGGACGCGACAATGTCCATTGCATGCTTGCCCTCAACGCTTTGGCCGAGATGGCACAGATGGCCTGGAATCAGGGCGACGACCTCTACAGCTATCTCGACAATCGTCTGCTCAAAGGTTCTGAATACTGGTGCGATTACAACATCGGCCATGAAGATGTGGCTTACAAGCCTGTTGGCAACTGGTACTACATCTCTACTCATAACAACGCATTCCGCCTTGCTCCCGACGGCACTTGCTTTGAATGTGTCTATCATCACTATCAGGAACTGAAGGGCATGGATGGAAGCACGCTGTTCCCCAATCTCACAGCCTTCACCAAACTTGCACGCCCGGAAGTGGGGGGCGATTTGGCCAATGGCACATTGCTCTATACCATAGATGCAGCCACATCACCTTATTGGACTACAGTGCCCCAGGTTGCTGAGGGGGTTGCAGCCCAAGCGGGAGCTGACGGTGTCTGGCTCTCATGGAATGACAATGGACTGAACGATGCCAGTGGCTTCAGAATTCTCCGCGCTGAAGAAGGAAAAGACTATAAGGAAATTGTCAATTGGAAGAACTATACACGCAAAGCCTACAAGGACGGCACGGCTGAGGCTGGTAAAACTTACAGCTATCAAGTAGTAGCTTTCAACCATGCCGGCGATGCCCCGGCCTCCACTTCTGTCACTGCCGCAACGCCACAACTTGGAGGGCTTCCCAACGGCTGGTCGCTGACTGGAATCGGTAATGGTGCTGGGCAGGCCTTCTTCACCAACAACATGGGCAATAGCTTTGTCGTAACGGGAACAGGCAACGGATTCCGCCGCCACGACGAGGGGCATGTCTTCGTTTACCACAAACTCAATGGGGATGGCTGTCTCGTGGCACGTCTGTCTGACTGGAAAAGCGACTTTAAAGGTGTGGGACTGATGTTACGCAATGGACTGGCGAGTGGTTCCACTCAGATGGGACTGTCACTGGAAGGTGCCGGACTAAGGTATCTCGATTGCATCTCGCGCATCAATGCCAGTAGTCAGACAGAATGGAAGACTGGTGATGACTTCACTTATGCACCGGTATGGTTGAAACTTAGCCGCAAAGGCAAAACGGTGACCGTCAGCCAAAGCCGCGACGGCAAGCAATGGTTCGACATACAACAACTCTATCTTGACATCAATGAAACCGTATATGTCGGCTTCCAGCTGGCAGCAGACAACACCAGTACAGTCTATTTCGATCATGTGGAACTCACCCAGGACAATTCTACAGCGGATGCCCCAGTAGCCAAAGACCTCACTGCAACTTGCCTTCCCGGCAATATCGCCAGTCTGGTATGGACGGGCGTCTATGGGGCTGAGAAATATATCGTCTACCGCCGTGGCAAGAACGACAACGACTATGAGCCTGTCGGCGAAACCACGACAAACAGTTTCCGCGACACCGGCGTAGCCGACGGTGACTATGTCTATACCGTCAAGGCTGTTGTCGATGGTGTGACAGAGGCAGCCTGTCCTGAGGTCTCCGTCAGCATCCACGCTATCGCTATGGATCCCTTGACAGGTACTGTCATTGGCACGGAAGGATCCTGGGATGGCAAGTCAACAAGGGACAAGGTCTTTGATGATGATCTTTCTACCTTCTTCGATGCCCCTAATGGAGCTGGCGAGGGCACATGGGTAGGCCTGGACCTCGGCGAGGGTTATGCCGCACAAGTCAATCGCATCGCTTATTGTCCTCGGTGGAACTACGCAGGGCGCACTGTCGAAGGTGTCTTTCAGGGTGCCAACAAAGCTGATTTCTCCGATGCCGTGCAGCTCTATCAGATAACCACAACACCGGAAGTAAACATGCTTACAAACGTGGACATTACCGTTACCGGGCAGTATCGCTACCTGCGATATGTCAGCCCGAAGGGCAGTAATGGCAATATCGCCGAGGTGAAGTTCTATGGACTGCTTTATAAAAACGGAGTGCCCACTGGAGTCGTCATGCCTTCTACCACACATAAAGACAACACGATGGTCTATAACCTCAACGGACGTTATCTTAGCTCAAGAATAAACAATAACACTCATGGAGTCTTCATTATCAAGACTAATGGTAAGACTATGAAAGTAGTCCGATAAATACATTTCAAGAAACTCTCTATGATAAATTATAAGAACTGGATATTTCTGTTAGTAGCCAGCGCACTTGCCCCTTGTTGTGCTTTGGCTGCATCCGTCAAGTACACGCAGCCCACCTTCACCGAATGGCACGACCAGCAGGTCAACGAGGTCAACCGCTTCCCTGTGCACACCGCCTTCTTCCCCTTTCTCAACGAGCAGGACATGAGGGCAGGTAAGCCTCAGCAGGCTGCCAACTACCTCTCACTGGAAGGCATGTGGAAATTCTGCTGGGTAGCTGATGCTGATCAGCGCCCCACAGATTTTTTCCGTACTGACTACAACGACGCTGCATGGAAAGAACTTGCCGTGCCCGCCATCTGGGAGATGAATGGCTACGGACAGCCCGAGTATCTCAATATTGGCTTTGCATGGCGCGGACATTTCAAGAACAATCCGCCGATGGTGCCCACAAAGGATAACCATGTCGGCTCCTACCGCCGCTATGTCGATATACCTAAGGACTGGAACGGACGGCAGGTGATTGCTCACTTCGGTTCTGTCACCTCGAATATCTATCTGTGGGTCAACGGCCACTTCGTCGGTTATGCCGAGGATTCAAAGGTTGCGGCAGAGTTCGATCTCACGCCCTACCTCCATGCCGGCCGCAACCTCATCGCTTTTCAGACCTTCCGCTGGTGCGACGGCAGCTACAGCGAGGACCAGGACTTCTGGCGCCTCAGCGGTGTGGCCCGTCACTGCTATCTCTATGCACAGAATGCCAACCACCATATCAGCGACCTGCGCTTGACGCCCGGTCTTGATGCCAACTACCATGACGGGTCACTGCATATCGACGCAAAGATAAAAGGGGAAGAAAATCTGCACTTCTCTTTGGAAGATGCCTTAGGACATGTCGTCGCCGAGAAAAGCCTGAAGACAACAAAGGGAGAGAATCGTGTCGCGACAGACATAACAGTTAATAATCCTGAGAAGTGGACGGCAGAGACACCTTGTTTATATATACTGCGCACACGCCTGACTGACAACACTGGCAAGACGCTCTATGAGACGACTCGTCAGAACGTTGGTTTCCGCCGTGTGGAAATCAAGGGCAACCAGCTGCTCGTCAACGGCAAGCCTGTGCTCATCAAGGGAGTGAACCGACACGAGACGGATCCCGATGGCGGATACCTGCTCACCGAGGAACGGATGATACAGGACATCAAGATGATGAAACGCCTCAACATCAACGCCGTGCGCACCTGCCACTACCCCGACGATCCATTGTGGTACGACCTCTGTGACCGCTATGGACTCTATGTCGTGGCCGAGGCCAACCAAGAGAGTCATGGTTTCTGGTACAAAGAGGACTCTGAGGCTGGCAAGCCCAACTTTGCCAAGCCGATCCTGGAACGCAACCAGCACAACGTCTGCCTGAACTTCAACCACCCGAGTGTCATCATCTGGAGTCTGGGCAACGAGACGAAATACTCCCAAAACTTCGATGCTGCCTACGATTGGATCAAAAGCCAGGACCAAAGCCGTCCCGTGCAGTTTGAGCAAGCTGGTATTGACGGCCGCGCCACCGACATCTTCTGCCCGATGTACTACACGGTTGACGCCTGCAAGTGGTATGCCGAGAACAGTAAGTATAGCAAGCCCCTCATACAGTGCGAGTACAACCACACGATGGGCAACTCAGGCGGTAACCTCTCTGATTACTGGCAGCTGATACGCAAGTATCCCAAGTTCCAGGGCGGATTCATTTGGGACTATGCCGATCAGGCTCTGCACCGCAAGCCACATTGGAACACCAGTCGCACGCTGTCAGACATGGAGGCTACGGCCAACCGGCTCTCTCCGGTCGACAGTCTCGGCAACACACAGGTGGTGCCCTTCGTAGACTACAGCTATGGCGGCGATTACAACAGCTACGACCCCTCGGACAACAACTTCAACTGCAATGGTGTGCTCGGCCCCGACCGACAGATGAATCCTCATGCCTATGAGGTCACCTATCAGTATCAGAACATCTGGACCGAGCCCGTCGACCTGTCTAAAGGTACCATCCGCGTGCGCAATGAATACTTCTTCCGGGATCTGAGCAACTACCGCATGGACTGGCAACTCACCGACGGTGAGCATACCATTGCCAAAGGTTCGGTCGACGACCTCAATGTCGCTCCACAGCAGAGTCGCGAATACCATCTCGACTTGCCAAAGACTACTGGTGAGACTTTCCTCAATATTCAGTTCCGACTGAAACATGCTGAGCCTTTGCTCACCGCCAATCATGTCGTAGCTTACGACCAGTTGGCTATGCCTGTGGAAAAGGCCGACAAGGAGAACGCGCTCGCAGTAACTGCCAAAGGAAAGCTGAAGGTCAGTCAAAACGACTCGTTGTTGACCATCAGCAATAAGAAGGGTGATGTGTGTATCGCATTTAACCGCTCTAACGGTTGGATGGCAGACTATCATGTAGGTGGACAGGACTATCTCGCCAAGGGCAACAGCCTGAAGCCTCTCTTCTGGCGTGCTGTCACCGACAACGACATGGGAGCTGAGTTCCAAAAGAAGCTCGGCGTTTGGCGCAACCCGCAGATGAACTTAAAAAATCTGGTCGCCAAACAGGCAAAGAACCATGACGGCAGTCAGGCCGTTAAAGTCACTGCCCTATATGACATGCCCGAGATGAAAGCCACGCTGACGATGATCTACACGATAAACGCCGACGGAGCCATACATACAGAAGAGCGTATGACGACGACGCACGGTGCAAAGATTCCCGATATGCTGCGCTTCGGCTTGGAACTGGTGCTGCCCTACAATATGGACAAGACTGAGTATCTCGGTCGTGGCCCGGTAGAGAACTATGCAGACCGCAAGGACTGCATGCCGGTGGGTATCTACCATACCACTGCCGACGAGATGTTCTATCCCTACATCCGTCCGCAGGAGACCGGCACTCACAGCGACCTGCGATGGTGGCGCCAAACCGATGACAAGGGCCACGGCCTCTACATCACAGCAGACAGCTTCTTCTCGGCCAGCGCCCTGCACTACGCTATCAAAGACCTCGACGAAGGCATGGAGAAGCATCAGCGCCACAGCCCACAGGTGCGACGCTCCTCCTTTACACATCTCTATATCAATGGAGCCATGGCCGGACTCGGAGGTACGAACAGCTGGGGGCAGTGGCCGCTGGACAAGTATCGGTTGCACTATCAGGATCGTACATTCCGCTTCACGTTCCGTCCGTTGTGATCTCTCACAACACGCTTTTGATTGACAATATAACCGCTATGAATGAGAAAGAAAACATAAACCGCATTGTCGGGACAGCATACATACAGTTACACGACAGCCTGATAACATTTGTTGCCAATCGCGTAGGCGATCAGGACTTGGCCAAGGACATTTGCCAGGATGTGTTTCTACGTCTATTGGAATACGACATGGTGTCGGCAGAGACCGTGACGAATCTTGTCTATACCATAGCACGCCACATAGTCATAGACAGAATCCGACATAAGAGCTGCCGCGAGAAAGTTAGAGACTATCTTTGGACCCACCTGTCAAGTAGCTACAACAATGCGGCGCATGAGGTGGAGAGCCACGACCTTGAGCGTCTTGAGAGGCTTCGCATTGAGCGCTTGTCGCCCATGCGTGCCAAGGTCTACCGCCTCAGCCGCTACGAAGGGAAGTCGACTGCCGACATTGCGTCTGCACTGGGCATCAGCACACGCACTGCCGAAAGCCATCTCTTCTGTGCCCGCAAGGAAATGAGGCAGTTCATGCGAGGATGCATGTAGAGCATTCAAGTACCGTTGTCTTTCCAATCGTATTATATTATATATAATAAGGAGTCAATCGCATTAGATGCTAATATAATAATGAGTCAACAAACATAAGATGAAGAAGAAATATATCCGTTGGGCTGTTCTGCCCGTGTTGCTGTCGCTGCTCACGACACTGCCCACATCAGCCAAACTGGTGATCCCCGCTTACGATGCGAAGGTGAAAACCAGTGAGGACTTTCAGGTGCTCGTCCGTCAGCAGGGCAGTACTTGGCGACGAGTGCCCGTGATCACGTGGAAAGTAGACCATGTCATTGAGGCGCGACACCAGACCGAGAACAGCAATGTGGCGGCTCTGTCGTTCGACGGGCAGACAGAAGTGGCGGTCATCAGCAAGCGAGAGACAAGTAAGCCGGGCAACAGCAAACGGGGAGCGAGTAAGCAGTGGCGCGTGCGACCGCTGTCCTACTCCATCCCCACCACGCAGCACGGCGACACGCTGTTCTTCACGCTCGACCGTCCCCGCTATCTGTCCGTAGAGGTGGATGGTGATCTCTATCACAACTTGCAGCTCTTTGCCGACGACACGCACATCCCCTTCTGCCGCTCAGCGGCCGAGGTAGCGAAGGCCTACAAGGTGAAGAAGCGCGATGTTGTGTTCCTCGGTCCCGGCTATCACGAGCTGAACGACTCTCTCGGCGTGAAAAGCGGACAGGTCGTCTACCTCGCTGCCGGAGCTTATGTCAAAGGCTGGCTGTCGGTCTATCGGGCCCACAACGTCCGTGTTGTGGGCAACGGCATCGTCAATCCCGAACGGCAACACGAAGGCATCATGGTGCGCTACTCCCGTGATGTCACCGTCGACGGGCTTCTGACGACGCAGATTCCCGTGGGTGGCAGCGACAGTGTCGTGGTGCGCAACGCCAAGGTCATCAGTTGGTACGGTTGGGGCGACGGCATGAACGTCTTTGCCTCGAACCATGTCAGTTATGATCACGTCTTTTGCCGCACGAGCGACGACTGTTCCACGATCTACTGCACACGCAAGGACTATCATGGCGACTGCCGCGACATCCATGTCCACGACGCCGTCTACTGGGCCGACGTGGCGCATCCCATCATGATCGGACTGCACGGTGACATCGAGAAGAACGAAACGATCACCGATGTCATCTACGATGACATCGACATCCTACAGCAAAATGAGCGGCAGATCGACTATCAGGGTTGCATCGCTATCAACAACGGTGACAACATCCTTGTCGACGGTCTCACGTTCAGCAACATCCGCATTGAGGACATCAGCTTGGGCAACCTCTTCAACTTCCGCGTGTGTTTCAACAAGAAATACTGCCATGCACCCGGTCGCGGCATCCGCAACATCACCCTGCGCAACATTTCTTATCGAGGCGCTCACGCCGGTATGTCGATCATCACGGGCTACGACGACAGCCGCACCGTCGCCGGCATCCACTTTGAGAACCTCGTCATCAACGGCCAGAAGATCGCCGACGACATGCCGGGCAAACCCAAATGGTACAAGACCTCGGACTTCGCCAATATGTTCATCGGCGAGCATGTGAGTGACGTAACGTTTAAGTAGACCACTATGTAAACGACAAAGTCAACCATCTTGTCTTTGCAGAAGCTGGTAATCTTGCCTTGGAAGAATTAAACCGTAGCGTCAAGGATAACTTTTCCTAATCGCGTAGCCGACGTAATCGCGCGTCGGCTACGCGTTTTTTGTGCCCTTACGGCATCCTTTTGAGTCCGTTTCGTGTGTGTCTAATTCAGATGGACTTTGTACAAAAGACTAATAATTAGCGACTTAAATGAAACAGACAAGCGGCTAAAGCAAATGGCGGGAGTTCCGTATCCTTTCCTTGATTTATATCAATTAAAACCTTAACTTTGCAACCGTAAACATCAAATCACGAATAACTAAAAGCTCACAAGATATGGAAAAGGATCAGCCTCAATGCAGCAAGAAACGTCTCCTGGACAATCGCGACATCGTCGCCTCTGTCTATACGCAATACGCCAGCGACCTGAAGCGTTATTTCCTCAGCTACACCCACGACGTGATGGCGGCCGAAGATATGGTTCAGGATCTGTTTATGAAAGTGATGAATCTGGACGTTATTGCCGAGGACACCACGCACAGCCTTATCTTTGTCATGGCCCGTCGCATGATCATCGACGACGCACGCCATAAGGCTTATGTACGCAAAGCCGAGCACGATCTCATGCAGACCGCTTCCTGCTACGACAGTTATTCTGTGGTGCGCAAGATGTCGTGCGACGAGATCCGCAGCGCCGAGCAAGTGGCACTCAAGCGCATGGCACCCAAGCGCGCCGAAGTCTATGAGCTCTTCCGTCACGAAGAGCTTTCGGCCAAAGAGATCGCCAGCCGCATGGGCATCAGCCGCCGCACCGTGGAGACACATATCTACCTCTCCACGAAAGAGGTGAGACAAGAAGTCAAGAAAATCATTTAATTACATACACATTATTTAATACGCATACCTATGATACGAAACCTAATCAGCGCATGCCTGCTGGCAGGTCTTGCCGGTTACGGAACGCCCGCGTTGGCATCCTCACCGAGCATCTCTGCCGTAGCACAGCAGCAAGCCGTCAAGGGCACCGTGGTCGATGAGAATGGCGAACCACTCATCGGCGTCACCGTACAAGTCATCGGACAGTCGGGAGGCACAGTGACCGACATCGATGGCAACTTCAGCCTAAACGTCAGGAAAGGAGCTAAGCTCAAATTCTCTTACGTGGGATATGTCGACCAGACTGTAGTGACTGGCACATCTCCGCTCAACATCAAGTTGCAACCCAACAACAAAGAGTTGCAGGAAGTGGTCGTCGTGGGTTATGGTACTCAGAAGAAAGAAAGCCTCACCGGTGCCGTGACCGTTGTCGATGCCAAGGCTTTTCAGGACAAGGGTTCTGTGACTTCTCCGTTGCAGGCCCTGCAAGGTTCCGTTCCCGGTGTGATCATCACACGAGGCAGCGGAGCACCGGGCGATGAAAGCTGGGGCATGACGTTGCGTGGTGCCGTCTCCACCAACACCGCAGCACCGCTCGTCATCGTCGACGGCGTGGAGTACAGCGACGGCATCAACGGCCTGCGCAACCTTAACTCCAACGATATCGAAAGCATCAACTTCCTCAAAGATGCCTCCGCCGCCATCTATGGTAGTAAGGCTGCCGGTGGTGTCGTGCTCATCACCACCAAGAAAGCCAAAGTCGGAAAGACCACCATCGACTACAGCGGCTCGTTCACTGCCAAGAAGCCGGGCTTACAGCCTAAGCTGATGAGCCTCGACCAGTGGTGCGACGCTGTGGAGACCGCCCTGGTCAACGACGGCAGCACCAACACCAACTGGCTGGAGTATGTCGCTCTTGCACGTAAGTACAAAGGACAATATATCGATCTCGATCACAGCGTCAACCCCTACGGCGGTGCCGGCTTCAAGGATGTGGCCGACTTCGTCTTTTCCGACAATGACTGGCAGAAGACGCTGTGGGGCAATTCATACAGCACCCAGCACAACCTCAGCCTCTCCGGCGGCAACGACAAGAACTTGTTCCGCTTCTCTCTTGGATATCTCTACGACGGTTCACCGTTGCAGTGGGGCGACAACAACAACCAGCGTTTCAACCTCCGCGTCAACGATAAGCTCTATCTGGCCAACAATGTCTCGCTCACCTCTGACATTGCTTATAACCGCCAGGATCAGGTGCGCCCCTCGCAGCTCCGCAGCGTGCTGTCGTCCTCGACACCTCAGCCAGGTCTGCCTGCCTCGACCATCGACGGCAAGCCTTACGCCTGGGGCTCCTGGATAGCTCCCAACTGGGTGGCGGAGCTCGGTGGCGACAACAAGCTGAAAGTTTCCGCCATCAACATCAGCGAGAACTTCAACTGGGACATCACCAAGCACTTCACTTTCGCTGCCACGCTGGGTTACAATACCTCCACAGCCACACGCGACAATGTGAGCAATGCCATCGACTGGTACAACTACACCGGCACGAGAGTAGTGCTCAACAGTCCTACGCAGGCTCAGAGCTCCTACAGCAACTCGTTCTCCCGTACCGATTACTATATGGGCTCCGCCTATGTCAACTGGCACAACACCTTTAACAAGGACCACAACGTCAGCGTGATGGCCGGTACGCAGTACAACTACATGCAATACAAATATACCAATGTCACCATCAAGGACATCAACGAGCAGCTCGAAGTGCCCAATGGCCAGGGCACGCAGTCGCTCTCTGCCAACAAGTACCACGAGGCCATGCTCTCCTATTTCAGCCGTCTGAACTACGACTACAAAGGCCGTTACCTTCTGGAAGGCCTGCTGCGCTATGACGGCAGCTCCAAGTTCCAGGCCGACAACCGCTGGCAATTCTTCTGGGGAGCCTCGGCCGGTTGGCGCATCAGCGAGGAGAAGTTCATGGAGCCCCTGCGCGATGTCGTCAACAACCTGAAGTTACGTTTGAGCTACGGCGTGGTCGGTAACCAGAGTGGCATCGACCGCTACGATGGCACACAGCTCTACAACCTCAAGACCGCCAGCGGCGTGCTCATCGGCTCCGGCAAGGTCACCTATATCGACACCAACGGCACCCTCGCCTCTACCGACCGTACTTGGGAGCGCATCCATAACTACAACATCGGTCTCGACTTCGGCTTCTTCAACAACCGCCTCAATGGTACTTTCGAAGCCTTCTACAAGCGCAACAACAACATGCTTGTCTCTGTCTCCTACCCCGGCATCCTCGGTGACAAAGCCCCGAAGGCCAACAAAGGCAAGTTCGAGGCCAAGGGCTGGGAAGGTACCGTCAACTGGGCCGACCACATCGGTGACGTGAAATATCATGTCGGAGCCACTCTCACCTACGCCACCAACAAAGTGCTCGACATCGGTGCCACCTCCGTGATCTCCGCCGGCTACAAGGATGTGCAGGAAGGCTATCCTCTCCACTCCTTCTTCGGCTACAAGTATATCGGTAAGATTCAGAATGCCGAAATGCTGCAGAAGTACACCGATTACTACTACGCCAACAACTCCGTGAACTGGACAGGCAAGTTGCGCCTTGGCGACAACATGTTCGAAGACGTGAACAAGGACGGCAAGCTCGACCAGAACGACATCGTCTATCTTGGCAGCGACGACCCGAAGTTCTCTTTCTCCTTCAACCTCGGTGCTGAATGGAAAGGCTTCGATATCAGCGCGATGTTCCAGGGTGTGATGCGCCGCACCATCTTCCGCGACAGCAACGGTGGTCTGAACACATGGCGTGTGCCTATGCAGGCTATCTACCTCAACACCACCACACAGAGCATCGGCGACACTTGGAGCACCAGCAATCCCAACGCTTACTACCCCACCTACTCCAACATCAAGTGGATCAACGCCTATAACTATCAGATCTCTACGTGGAGTGTAGAAAACGGTGCCTACATGCGCTTGAAGAACCTCACCATCGGCTACACCTTCCCCTCGTCCATCCTGGCCCATCTCAAGCCGATCAACAAGCTGCGCATCTACCTCTCCGGCAACGACCTGTGGGAGACCAGCAAGATCCGCGACGGTTGGGACCCCGAGCAGAAGCGCGAAGCCTACAGCGACTCCGAGAGCACGGTGATCTATAAATATCCGTTCTGCCGCTCCTACACAATCGGTGTGGACCTGTCTTTCTAACCCATTACCATACAATCTAAGCATTATACAGTCATGAAGATTCATTTCAAATATAGTCTGCTTGCCATCGTCGCAGCCTCTCTTTCCTTGCAGAGCTGTCTCGACCTCGACCCTCAGGATCAGTTAGGCGGCGACAAGATGTGGGCCAACGCCACTGAGTACAAGCAGTTCGCCAACAACTTCTATGGTTGGACCCGCGACTTCGGCTCCAACGACAACGGCCCTCACAGCGATAGTCGCTCCGACCTGGTGACGTTTGCCACACCCAACGAATACAGCAAGGGTACGAATACCGTACCCACGGGCGACGGCAACTACACCAACAACTACGCACACATCCGCCGCTGCAACCTGCTGCTGCAAAACGCAGCCAACTACAGCAAGCCTGCGGAAATCACAGAGTATGTCGGCGATGCTTACTTCTTCCGTGCCTACGCTTACTTTGAACTGTTGCAGATCTATGGCGACGCCATCATCGTCACCGACCCGATCGACGTCACCTCGGGTCAGCTTCAGGCTAAGCGCAACGACCGCAAAGACGTGGCCCGTTTCATCACACAGGATCTCACCAAGGCCATCGAGCTGCTGCCCGCCTATGCCGACATCCCCGCTGCCGACGACGGTCATGTGAGCAAAGAGGCTGCCGAGGCCTTCCTCTCACGCGTGGCACTCTACGAGGGTACCTGGCAGAAGTTCCACAACGGCGACGCTACATTAGCCGACTCACTGCTCAACGTCAGTGCCAAGGCTGCCAAGACCGTCATCGACGGCAAGCAGTTCTATCTCTACGGCACACAGGGCGCCAGCGTAGCCCTCGGCGACAGCGCACAGAAGTACATGTTCATCTTAGAGAACGAGAAAAGCAATCCCGCCGGACTGCAAAAGGAGTCCAACCACGAGTACATCTTCCGCCGTCTCCACGACACCAACCTCAGCACCGTGGGACTGAACATCACCCACGGATATGTGGACAACGTGATGTGGGTGACGCGCAACTTTGCCAATCTCTATCTCTGCCAGGACGGTCTGCCCATCAGCAAGTCAAAGGAGTTTAAAGGCTATGCCAAGCGCAACTCTGAGTTCCAGAACCGCGACAACCGCATGAAATACTCCCTGCTCGTGCCAGGACAATATCTCTGGACCAATGACAACCCGCACACCACATGGGACTGGAAGAAGGACATCAAGCCCAACGGCGGCAACGGCGTCATCTATGTCGACGGTCACGGCTCAGGCTACAATAATCAGAAGTGGGGCTCAGAGCGTGCGATGACCGACGCGTTAGAAGGCTATGACTATCCAGTCATCCGCTATGCCGAGGTGCTGCTCAACTATGCCGAGGCTGTCTATGAGCGTGACGGACGCATCAGCGACGCCGATCTCGACATCAGCCTCAACCTCGTCCGCCGCCGTGCCAACCCCAACATGCCGAAGTTGAGCAATGCCTTCGTCAGCAGCAACGGTCTGGACATGCGTGAGGAGATCCGCCGCGAGCGCACCGTAGAGCTCTATCTCGAAGGCTTCCGCATCGACGACCTCAAGCGCTGGAACACTGCCGTACAGACAATGAACCAACCGCTCCTCGGTGTGAAATATACGGGGACGGAGTTTCAAAGCAACTGGGGCAGTGCCAACCAGCCCAGCCAGCTCAAGGACAGCGAGGGTTGCCTCATTATGGACGATAAGCGTCAGTGGTCTGACAAGAACCTGCTCTACCCGATTCCTTCTGACCAGCTGCAACTCAACCCCAACCTGGAACAGAACCCGGGATGGAAATAAGCACAAGGTTGAAGCACAAGGTTGAAGCACAATATTGTGTGATGAACTGAGTGATGATTGACATTACAAATTCCAACAATGAACCCTATTATGAACCATAATAAATTAAACATATCGTGCGCCAAAGCCGCCTGCGTGGCAATGATGGCCCTTGGCCTATTGGCCTCCTGCGGTCAGGATCATGACTTAGGTTCCGAGATGAGCGAGGCGCAGCTCATCAACTCGGTGGAACTCAGCGAGAGTGGAACCATCAAGCTCGCCGTGGGCATGAGCAAGCAGATCACGGCGACACCAAGTCCCGACAACGCTACCTTCAAGGATCTGGTGTGGACATCCTACAACACCGACATCGCCACTGCCGCCAACGACGGTACGATCACGGGCATCGCTCCCGGTCAGGCTACCGTGCAGATCCGCCAGGACGGCAACCTCGGCTCTTTGGGCACCTTGCAGGTCAACGTCATGCCAGTGGCTGTGAACGTCGGTCTGGAAAAGATCTCGCTCTATGAGGGCACCACCAAGGCTCTCGCCGCCCAGCTCAGTCCGGCCGATGCCTACGACGTACTATCGTGGAAAGTGGGAGATGACAACATCGCCACCATCAAAGGCGATAGTGTCGTCGGTCTGACACCGGGCACAACAACGATCACCGCCACGACCACCGACGGCTCAAACCTCACAGCGACAGCGGAACTGGAAGTGAAGAAGGTGGTTCCCGTCACCGGCATCGCACTCGAAGCTCCGGGCTATGACCTCAACGTGGGTGAGAGTGCCCAGATTGGTTGCACGCTGATTCCGGCAGACGCTACCGCTGACCTGCTGACATGGACAAGCAGCGACGAGCAAGTCGCTACGGTCAACGCACAGGGCGTGGTCACAGCACACAAATATGGTACGACCACGATCACGGCGACATCGGACAATGGCGTGAACAAGTCGATGGACATTACTGTGGGCGAGGGTACCATCAACCAGAACTTCACCACCGGCATCGGCAAGTGGTATCTCGGCCAGAGCGGCAGCAGCTATAAGTATGGCAGCGACGGATTGGTAGTGACCATGCAGAGCGGATCAAAATGGCGCGGCGACTTCTGCCTCGGTTCCAACAGCAACCCTGTCACTCTCAACGTAGGTACCTATCGTTATCTGGCCTTCAAGATGACCCGACCGGGAGCTTACGTACAGAACCACAACGGCAAAGGCACCATCGTCCTCGATACCTCCAAGGGTCGCTACGAGCAAAAGAGCGGCAACGGCAACAACCGCTACTCCATCCTCAACTACGAGGGCAATGAGGCGGCAGCCGCCATGGATGAGCCGCAGGTCATCTACTTCGACTTGCAGCAGGGCTTCGGCAACACACCGTACTACCTTGCAAAGGACAAGACCGAGGGCAGACTGACCACCTTCAAGCTCCTCGTGGCTGACATTCCCTCAACCTATGGCCGCACCTACACGCTCTACTGGGTACACGCTTTCAAGACGCTCGACGAGATGAAAGCTTACGCAGCAAAACACTAAACCATTAACACGTATCAATTATGAACAAGATATTTTCTATGATCGCGCTGGCAGTCACGGCACTCTTTACCACGGCGTGCAGCAGCGAGATCCCTGATGGCGACGCCAGCTACTTCAACAGCCTGCCCACCTACGACTCGCTCATCACCACCAAGAACTATCTGCCTTTGCAGCATCCCTGTATGCTCCACACCGCCGCTGACATCAGCCGCGTGAAAGGCTACCTCATGGCAACGCCCTGGAAAGAGGCTTATGAGCATCTCCAGCAGAGTGCCTACGCACAGAGCACCTATACCGAAGGTACCGCTGCACTGCTCGACGGCTATCTCAAGCGTATGGATGCCAAGAACTGGAGCGGTAAGTACAAGGACTACAGCAACTACTCAGCACTCATGCGCGATGCCGCCGCCTCGTACCAGCTGGCCCTGCGCTATCAGCTCTCGGGCGACACGCAGTATGCCGACGCTGCCGTGAAGGTTCTCAACGCATGGAAGAACAACTGCAAGGGCTTCTTGAAACTTGGCGGTTACACCGACTCTATCCCCGACCCCAATGAGTTTCTCATGGAGATTCAGGCTCACCAGATGGCCAACGCTGCCGAACTGCTCCGCAACTACGACGGCTGGCAGCAAGAGGACTTCACGCAGTTCAAGGCTTGGATGAAGCATACGTTCTACTCCGTAGCGCTGCAATATCTCAAGAGCCATCAGGGCGGACAGGGCACGCAGCACGCCTGGCTCAACTGGGACTTGGCCAGCATGACAGCAGTGCTCTCCATCGGCATCCTCTGCGATGACAACTTTGCCATCAACTTTGCCATCAACTACTACAAAAACGAGCAGGGGATGTTCTCTGAGAACGGTAATGTACTCAACGCCATCCCGTACCTCCACAAAGATCCGGACTCCAATGAGATTCTCGGACAATGTCAGGAGAGTGGCCGTGACCAAGGCCATGCCACACTGTGCACCGCACTCTTGGGTGCTTTCTGCCAGATGGCTTACAACGTTGGGGAAGATCTGTTCGCCTATGATGACTACCGTGCCCTGCACATGGCAGAGTATGTGGCTAAGTACAACCTCTATACCGACGAGAGCTTCCAGAAGACGAGCAACACGCAGAACGGATTTGACGACAGCTACTTCCAGTATCGTTCCAACACGTTCCCCTACACGGCCTACAGCAATCCTTCTGTGAGCTGTCCATCGATCGCCACTGCCCAGCGCGGCACAAAGCGTCCGGCATGGGAACTTTTCTACGGCTATGCCAAGGCTCACAACGTCTCGGCCATCTATTGCCAGAAGTGGGTTGAGCAGCAACGTAAGTACAACGGCTATGGTGACGGTGGTGCCGGTGACTACGGACCAAACTCGGGTGGCTTCGACCAGCTCGGCTACGGCACACTGATGTTTGCAAGATAATAAGCCTCACCCCCCAACCCCTCTCCAAAGGGAGAGAGGGATTGGGGGTGATGCTGTGTTTGGGGGTGAGGCTTTTTCTTTCAGTAATATACTTATGCAGTCCGTATATTAATAAGAGGCTCGTACAGAGCCTTACACCTTATTTATATATACTATATATACACTAACATCTATGCTCAAGTCATTCCGCCACATCAGTCTTTTGGCACTATTCCTCCTCTGTACAGTTGCAGCATGGGGACAGAAACAGGCCGTGCGGTCTGTATGCACCACTCCGTCCGACGTGCTCTTCCCTCTTGACAGTGTCAGGCTGTTACCATCACGCTTCACCGACAACATGCGACGCGACTCGGCATGGATGATGTCTATCCCCGTCAGCTCGCTGCTTCACAGTTTCCAAACCTCATCCGGTGCCTTCGCTGGTAAGGAGGGCGGCTACATGACCGTGAGGAAGTTGGGCGGTTGGGAGTCTATGGACTGCGACCTGCGCGGACATATCACGGGGCATCTGCTCTCCGCGCTTGCCACACTCTACGCCCAAACCCATTCTGCTGCCGTCAAAGCCAAAGCCGACAGCATCGTCAACGGGCTCAATGCCGTCCAGCATGCCTATGGACGTGGCGGTTATCTCAGTGCCTTTGCAGAGGGACTCATCGACCGCAATATCGAGGGCAAGAGCGTGTGGGCACCATGGTATACGCTGCATAAACTCATCGACCAATACACGCTTTGCCGTAACGACACCGCGCTCGCTGTCGTCGGGCGTATGACAAAGTGGGCTTACAACAAGCTCATGCCGCTCAACGACACCATACGCCGCCGCATGCTCCGCAACGAGTTCGGCGGATTCAACGACACGATGTATCAGCTCTACGCCATCACCGGCAACAAGCAGGCACTGTGGCTGGCCCACTTCTTCTATCACAACGACAAGGTGGACCCGCTGAAAGCCGGAAACACGGACTTAGGTACGAACCACGCCAACACGTTCATTCCCAAGCTCATCGGCGAGGCACGACAGTACGAACTCTTCGGTGACACGCTGAGCCGCAAGGCCGCCGAGACGCTCTTCACCACGTTGGCCTACCGCCATGCCTTTGTCACAGGCGAAGTTTCCGACCATGAACATCTCTTCAAACCCGAAGAACAGCACAAGCATCTCTCGGTCTACGACGGAGAGAACTGTTGTACATTCAATTTGTTGAAACTCGCTGAGCATGTCTACAGCTGGAATCTCAGCAAATCGCGGCAGCGCGAGCGTATCACGGGATACTATGAGCGCGCACTCTACAACCATATCCTCGGCCAGCAGGACCCGCAGTCGTCAATGGTCTGCTACTTCACGCCTTTGCTCACCGGTGCCTACCGTCTCTACTCCATGCGTGACAGCAGCTACTGGTGCTGTGTGGGCAGCGGCTTCGAGAGCCATGTGCGCTATGCTTCGATGATCTACGGACGACAGGGCGAAAGTGACCTCTTTGTCAATCTGCTCATACCCTCCGCGCTCTCCTGGCAGGGCACGACGCTCACGCAACGTACCGACTTCCCCCGTACGGGTCATGTGGAATATCTGAGTGCCGGACGCTCTCGTTCTTTCACACTCCATCTCCGCCAGCCACAATGGGCAACGACGATGACCGTTATAGTCAACGGTCGCAAGGCCAAGACCACCATCCGCCGGCATTGGCGAGCCGGCGACTGCGTGACGGTGGACTACGGCATGGCGCTACACGAGGAATCCGTCCGTGGCGATAGCACACGCTTCGCCGTACTCTACGGTCCCATCGTACTCGCCGGGCAGCTCGGAGCTGTGGCGCATCCATTCAGCGATCCGAAGAAATACAACGACTACTACACTTTCGACTTCCACGTACCTGCGGACTGCGACAGTCGCTCCATCCTGCCGACGGCCCGCGCTTTGCGCCGCATCAGTCCACTACACTACAAGACACCCTCCGGCCTGACCCTCCATCCCTTCTACGATGCTCACCACGAGCGCTATGTCGTGTACTGGAAAAGAGGCGGAAGCACGGCTGTCAACAAAGGTGAGCAAAACAGCACTCAAACGAAATAACTTCTAAACCGATGTAAGAGGGTGTTCCTTTAACGCGCCATCTACAATGGCATTGAGAATATAAACGAATATAACGAAAATATTAAATGAGCAGCTATTAATCATTATAATGAAGATATATAAACGAATTTAGCGAAAATATTAAATGAGCAGGGCTTAGCGTCCCTTGAAGCATATCACTCCCCTCTCCTTTGGAGAGGGGTGAGGGGGCGAGGCTGTTTTGGAGAGGGGTGAGAGTGTGAGGCTTTTTTTTCTTTCTTTTTTCTGCGTAGTTTCTTCTTCCCATCCGAATTAATGTTGTAATCACTTTAAAAACAACAACATTATGAAAAAGATTCTACTCGTCGCGGCCGCGGCTGCTCTCTTCTCGTTGAACGCCCAAGCACAGGACACCAACACGGAAACCTCCATCGCAGATACATGGGTGCGTAGCGATAGAGAAATCAGCAACGGCTCAACTAACGCTGTGGAGTTGCAGACCATCAACAACAACAACACAAAATGGTTTTACGGACTCTTGGGCTTCAGTCTCCCCGGTAGCAACTACACCATCACAAGTGCCCAACTACGTCTGACAACGGAGAGAGTAAAAGGTAATGCCGGCATAATCGTCTATGGCTACAACAACGACTTCGCAGAGAATACCACCTACAACAAAGAGAAGAGCCATATCACAGGGGCTCTGAATCAGCAGATCACAACCTTCAATGCGAAATATGGTGACAAAGGTAAGGCCCCTGACCATGATAATATAGACGTAAAGTACAAAGATCTCAGCCTCTGGCAAACAACTGTCGACCTCACCGAATACGCCAACTCTTTAGGCTCCACACGCATGAACATCATGCTTGGCAAGACTAAGTCTGAGAGCAGCTCCACCAAGTTCTTTACCAAGGAGGCCACCGACCTTACTGTCAAACTCTCCGACAACACGACAACCACATGGGCAGCAGCAGACCTGAAGCCCCAGCTGACTCTCGTCTACTCTCTTGCCAGCCACACGCTGACCGTCACCGACGCAGGTGCGGCCACGCTCGTTCTGCCCTACGAAACCACAATTCCGGAGGGCGTCAAGGCCTATACGCTGACCTACACTGGCGGCGACGCGACAACGGCTACAGAAGTGACGGGAAAAATACCCGCCAACACTCCGGTGCTCATCAATGCCAAAGCCGGTGACTACACCTTCAACGCCACTGAGACGCAAACCACGAAGGCCGCCTCTCCGGTCAGCGGTGCACTCACAGGCGTATGGGCAGAGACCTCTGTTCCCGAGGGTACCTATGTGCTGCAAAACCAGAATGGCACCATTGCCTTCTATAAGGTCAGCAGTTCAGACGTCAAATGTCCGGCCAACAGTGCTTACCTCACAGCTCCCGCATCCGCTAAAGCTCTGTCGATCAATTACGGAGGTTCAACAACGGGAATCAGCCATATCGCAGAGAACAAAACCGACGGTGAGGTGTATAACCTGCAGGGCGTTCGCGTAAAAGGCAGTCTGAAGAAGGGCGTATATATCCAAAACGGTAAGAAGTTCGTCGTCAAATAACAATATCATCCACGCTTTAAAACAAAAACATCATGAAAACATATATCCAACCTACAATCAAGACCAAGTCTATAGATGGTAGTCAGGCTTTGATGGATACATCACAGCCCATCGGAACCGCTGTATACGATAATCCAGCCGATCCTAATAAGCCTGTCCTCGGCAAGCAGTTCAACTGGAGTAACGACGACAGCCAGGAAGACCCGACCAGCTATTCCGTTTGGGATGAATGAACTACGAATAGTAAGTAAAATTACGGTGCAGTTTTTGGTGTAAAGAGATCGTAATTGGGAATTAGAAATTACATCGCGATAGCCTGTTTTTAAGGTTTTCCTTTGTGTCAGCGCCAAGATTCGACGTAGGAGAATCTGCCATTTGCGGTTTGAGGGCTTATGAGAGGCGTGCCTCTCATAAGCCCTCAAACCGCAAATGGCCAAGGGCTTAAGCCCCTGGCGCTGACACAAAGAGGTTTTCTTGGTTTTGGTTAATAAACTATTTACCTTGGGCAACGACCCCTCTAACCAGCTACGGATCTGTGACCAGAGAAGAAGACTCATACACGTACACGATCCACGGAAAATATCCACTGCGCCGAATTTCTGCTTCCTCTCACCATAAACCTACGGAAAATATCCCTTGCGCCAAGACATTTGGTTAGGTCTTCGTGGTGAGCCACGGACTTCTGCACCTGAGCCGAAATAATTTGTGCATGTGGTTTATTCTGCCTCCACCTCCCACTCGTCCACCGTGTGCTTGTCAGCATCGAAGCGGATGCCGACTTTCACAACCCGACGGCCATCGGTGAGGTAAGGCTTGGCATAGCCGTGAGCGTTGATTTGCTCAAGAGCATGGCGGACCGTGTCGCCCACCTTCAACTCCATGACGTAGATGGTATCGGGCATGAAGATAACCATATCCACGCGGCCGCCTGCCACTTTCACCTGTGTACGCACATAGACGTTGAGCATGGAGAAGATAAGATAGAACGTGTATTCATAGAAGCCCTCCTTCGTCTTAGCCTCAGCAAGTTTCTGCTTAAAGCCCTCGACATAAGGGATGCCGGCAAGGTAAGCCTGCATGTGCTGCATGGCCAGGTCGATATCGCCCTGCTTAAGCGCTCTCCAGAATTTTAAGGCAAAGCCTACTTGCACGTCACTGCTGTTCAAGCCTGTATAGGTGGGAAGCAAACCATTGACATAGCCTACGCGCACTTCCTGGTTAGGAATGGCCAGAAAGTAGGTCTCCCCTTCTGGGTCGTAGTCCTTAATGGTGAGGTAGCCACTCTGATAGAGCAGTGGCAGAGCATCCCTCATGTTCTCTATGGGCTGGTCAAAAGCCGATTCGGGTACATCGAGAGAGTCCAACGAGGTGATGTCGGTATGGAAGTGCTGCATCTGCTTGATGAGGAAAGTCGGCGTACCAGAGGCAAACCAGTAGTTCTTCAGCAAACGGTCGCCTAAGGCATTGAGCAGGCTGAAGGGATTGAACACCGCCTCCACGCCGCCGGCAAAATGGTAGCCGTCGTATTTGAACTTGATCTTGGCATACATCTCCTCCTGTGTCAACTTGAAGTCCTTGGCCATTTCGCTGATGTCCTCCTTGAAAACCGTCTGTACCTCATGTTCAGTAAAGCCACAGATAGTGGCAAACTTTGGTAGCAAGGATACATTCTTCAAGTTGTTGATGGTCGAGAAGATGCTCAACTGCGAGAACTTCGTGATGCCGGTGATAAAACAGAACTTGATATACTGCTCATTAGCCTTGAGTGGCACATAGAACTCCTGCATGACCTTGCGCATCGCATCGAGCGTAGCCTGATCATGGAGCACATCAAGAAGGGGCGCATCGTATTCATCAATGATGACTGCTACCTGCTTGCCCGTCTTCTCCTGCGCACGATGTATGAGACCGGTGAGCAGTTTGCCCGGTGTGGTCTCATCGCCCTCCTGGCCATAAACTTTTGTCAATGGCCTCATCATCCACATCAGCGTCTCACGAAGTTCTTCTGCACTGTCCTGCCCTTTAGCCACACTGAGATCGAGGTGGAGAACCGGATACTGCGTCCATTCCTTTTCGCGTTCCGTGATCTTCAGTCCTTTGAAGAGCTCTTTATCGCCACGGAAGTAGGATTCCAAGGTTGACGTGAGCAGTGACTTGCCAAAACGACGAGGACGGTTCATGAAAACGAAAGTGGCATAGTGTGCCAATTGCCATACCAAGTCAGTCTTGTCGACATAGACAAAGCCTTCCTTAATGATTCTCTCAAAGGTCTGTATGCCTACAGGATATTTTCTCATCATCTGCTCCATAGTGCGTTCATCTTGTTTCTTTTGCAAACTTACTCATTTTATTTAATGAATATCCGCAATCATCCAAATTAGCAAAGTTTATACAGCCTGGACAATCCTTGGTATAGGAATTGCAGGCTTATGTTTGACTATTAGAAAGGAATGATTATGAA
>OGJK01000157.1_pt1 | contig 75579 bp, 90 predicted proteins | sample 1571961 | NCBI WGS metagenome assembly OGJK01 (sample SAMEA2582120, study PRJEB24529) | metagenome | biome: Human gut stool | place: China | collected 2011 | reverse complement strand
TACTCAAAACTCTTCGTGAGTTTGGGGATGGTGAGAAGATCCTCACCAGTTTCATACCCACCTTTAAAAATGCCTTTAACAAAGGCAATGGAAGATCTTACCTTCATGGTAACTTCAACTTGGGAGGTACAGTATCAGGGCGCTTAAGCTCATCGGATCCAAACCTACAGCAGCTACCTTCCGGGAGTACCTTCGGTAAACTCATCAAGAAGTGCTTTGCTGCACCTGATGGTTGGGTATTCGGTGGAGCAGACTTTAATGCCCTGGAAGACCGTATCAACGCACTGTTAACGCAAGATCCTAACAAGGTCAAAGTGTTTACGGATGGCTTCGACGGTCACTCATTACGTGCTGTGGGCTACTGGGGAGCCAAGTTAATGCCGGATATCGACATTAATGATCCAGCTTCTGTAAACCAGATAGCTGAGAAGGATCATCCATACTACCCAATACGTAATAGGTCTAAGTCTCCAAGCTTCGCACTTCAGTACCAAGGCACCTGGATCACTCTGGTTAAGAACTGTGGTTTCTCTGAAGAAGAAGCCAAAGAAACTGAAGCCAGTTTCCATGCTCTCTATGCTGTATCTGGTGAATGGGTTAAAGATCGTATCAAACAAGCCTGTAATGATGGCTATGCCACTGGAGCCTTTGGGCTGCGTATTCGTACTCCGCTCCTTGCACGTTCGATCCTGGATACCACCAAGACGCTACGTGAAGCTGAAGCTGAGGGACGTACATTAGGCAATGCTATCTCAGGCCAGTCCTATGGTCTGTTAACCAACCGTGCTGCTAACGAGTTCATGGAACGAGTATGGGCTTCAGAGTTCCGTTACGACATTCTGCCTGTGGCTCTGATTCATGATGCCATCTATGTGCTGATGCGTAACAACGTAAGGGTAATCAAGTTTGTTAACGACAACCTGATCGAGTGCATGGCATGGAAAGGTTTACCTGAAATTGCCGATCCACGTATCTCCTTACCGGCTGAACTGGACTTGTACTACCCCAACTGGGCCAATGCTATCACCCTGCCTAATAACCTGGCAGAAGATGATATAAAGCCATTTGTGGCTAAAGCACTGGATAAGATAAAACAAAAAGAGGCATCACATGCATAGACTGATCTTCTGTGATCTGGATGGTGTGCTGAACGGTAACAGTGAGTTCCGAAAGCAGTACATCCCCCAGGATCCATCAAACCAGCATGAATGGCTGGACTGGCATAAAGCCTGGATATTCGAGCCTTTAAACTATAAAGGTATCGAGATGGTTAAATCGCTGGTTAATCAGGATTCATTCCTGATCAGCCTGTCTAACCGTAGCAAGGATTTGGATCAAGAAACAAATGATCGTTTCAAAGAAGAAGGTAATCTTACCTTCGACTTGCTCCATAACCGAAGTGAAAACCTGGGAGGTAGTGCAGCTAACTTCAAACTGGAAGCATTGCTGTCGCTGATCCCAATGTTCTGTATGGGTGCCTCGACTACAATGGACAAAGTGGAAATTTTCCTGATCGATGATGACAAGTCTGTCATTAACAAAGTCAGAAAGTATCTGCCCAATGTCACAGCTATCCTGGTGCCCAAGTTTAGCGTAGAGGATCCATGGTAAAACTTTCCATTGAACTCAAGTACCTTAAACCAGAGCTGGGATTATACCTCGAATGCCCTGAGAGCATCACATCACTGGCAAGCCAGTTGATTATGGGTGCTCCAGTAGCTGAGAGTGTGTATCAATGCACTGGTTTCTGGACGTTGCTTAATGGTCAACTGTACTTTCTAAACCAGAAAGTCACACTGGTTCAAGAAGAACCTGACAAGGCTATCTTCGTTGAAAACCTGAAAGGTATTACTAAAGGTATTCATGAGATTAACTTTAGTCGGCTGCGTCTTCGCAACCATAACCAAAAAGGGTTCATGAAAGCGATCAATGCTAAGTTTGCTAGTTTATGGTCAGATAATTCTGAGCATTCAAAGTAAATTACGTTACAATCCATTTCATGTAAGTGAATTGGAGTAGTGTCATGACCCCAGACCAGCAACAGAACTTTTATGTTCAGCTACTGGGTGCTCTCCTGATTAGTACGGTCAGTGGTGCAATCTCCGTTGGGAGACGAATCCTACGCTATGGTCAGGTAACCTTCGTTGCAGCAGCTACAGAAATGTCAGCAGCTCTACTCGCAGGCTATTTGGCATGGGATGCTTACCCTGTAGTGGCAAGTCAGTTGCCTACTGGGATCACGCAACCCATATTCACTTCAGCATCTGCCTACCTGGGGATTAAGATCTTCCAGTATGTGGAGAGGCTGTTTGAAGGCAAGACGTCCTACACAGGTTCACCTAAGTAACCTCAAGCCCTCTTCGGAGGGCTTTTTATTAAGGAAACTATTATGAGCTTTCGCGGAAAAGTCTGGAGTATCATAACAATCTTGTTGATTGCTTTCTGGTGGCTGACTTATCAAACCTACGATTTTGTTCTGACTCTGTTAACACTGGTACTCAAATGAAACCATACTTGAAATGGGCAGGTGGCAAGTATCGCCAGCTTCCCCAAATCCAACCATTCTTAGTTGGTAATCGTCTCATTGAACCTTTTGTGGGTGCAGGATCAGTATTTATGAATGCTGGTTTCGATAAGGTGGCTATCAATGATGTGAATCCTGATTTGTGCCAGCTCTACTTAGCCCTCATCCATAATGGTGATTATGTGTTGAACCAGGCAAAGAAACTGCATGAATGGTGTAACTCAGAAGCTCGCTACAATCAGCTCAGAGCTAACTTTAACAGTGGCAAGTTCAATTCCCTGTCTAAAGCTGTGTTCTTCCTGGTACTCAATCGTACTGGCTTTAATGGCCTATGTCGTTACAACAAGAAAAAGGAATTCAATGTTCCTTGGGGCCAGAAAGAACAGCCTTACTTCCCTGAACAGGAACTCAGAGACTTCATCAATTCTGGTTTGAAACCAACAGTAGCAAATACAGATTTTATGATGTTCATGGAAACTGCTCAGGAAGGTAATGTTGTATTCTGTGATCCACCTTATGAGCCTATGCCTAAACATCAGGGGTTCACAAGCTACAGTGGCACCAGCTTCAAGTGGGGAGATCAGAAACGTCTGGTAGGTAAAGCTCTTGAGCTTAAAGCCAGAGGTGTAAGAGTGGTCATTACAAACAGTAGTGCTCCACGCTTAGTTGATCTCTATACCAAAGCTGGTTTTGACATTCACCCATTAACTGCAACTCGTAGTATTTCAGCTAAAGCTGAATCACGAGAAGTGGTCAAAGATATCATTGCTGTTCTGAAACCATGATTATCAGTTCAACCTTTAACATCTGTCCAATCTGCGGGATCGAACGTAGTAAACGTGTGCATTCTAAATGCTCTAAGATCCTTCAGAAACGTGCTCAGAACCCTGCTGTACAAGCTGAGTACGCAACTATTCGTAGAAATGCCCGAGGGTATGACAGGAATGAGGTAGTGCATACTAACCGCATTAGTCGTATCAGGGCTGCAACTCACAGGATTGCCTCTCTATGACAGACAAAATTCCAGCTGAGATAACTATCTTTTTCAGAAATAATGGTTCACTTACTTTCCGTGCGAATAAGCTGGTAGAGAGTCCCAGTGCCTTTCATTTTGGAAAGATAATCGTACCTTTTGCCTTTATCAAAGATACTGCGGTAAAGGATCCTGATAACCTTTTAGGTTTAACAGGGTAATAAAAAAGCCCCCAAATGGGGGCTTATTCATGCAGGTAGTTATTAACCACCAGCTGCGGTGACAGTCACTACACAGGTAGTGGACTGAATCTCTTTACCAGCTGCGTCATAGACTTCAGCATGGTAAGAGCCAGCCATATCCAGAGTAGCTGCACCCAGGTTAAGGGTAGAACTACCCAGAGTCTGAACAGCAGAGCCACCTTTAAACCAGGTAACGCTATAAGGTGCAACACCGCCAGCAGGAACTACTTTCAGCTCCAGAGCAGCACCTTCAGCAACAGTTTTGGTAGCAGCCAGATCAGTGGTCAGACTCAAAGCTGCTGGCTTAGTATAAGCAGCACCAGTGATATCTTTAGATTGAGCAGCGGCTACATCAGCAGGCACTTTAGCCATGCCACCCATTTTCAGGGGGACAAAATCATAGCCTTGTGCCAGCACATCATCGGTAGTGATAACACCAGCACCGATAGAGGGGACTTTAGACATAGGTGTTTCCTCTTCATGAAAAGTCTAGTTAATGTACATCATTCTACTGGTTTATACGAAATAAACCAACTTAGTATTACTTGCCTGATTGGATGGCGTCGTAGGCTTTTTCACAGGTGAATCCAGCACTACTGGCTTTGTCGGCGTAGTCAGCCAACTGTCTGTTTCGTTCGAGAGATTTTTCGAGCACGTTGGCAAGCAGATCGAGGGCTTCTCTGGCTGTCTTGCCTCTTTGGGTAGTGCCGGAATTTTCGGAGCTGGTGTCGGCAAGTAAACGGTTGATCCGTTGCTGCAACCTACCAATAGAAGCATTGGCACTATCAGCGTCAGAGCGAGCTTGTGCGAGGTCTTTAGCCCCTTGCTGTGCGATTGCATCAACATTGTTTTGGTACTCCCATTCTTTGACTCTGGCCTCCTGAGTAGCCTTAGCAGAAGCATCGCTATACTCCTGCTTCAAACCAGAATACTTAGCAGACCAGTGGTTATCAGTTACAACATAGGTTAAGTAACAAGCCCCGGCAAGTAAAGCCAGGGCCAGAACAGAACCTAACAAAACAGCATATTGTTTAATTAGATCCTTTATCATTAGGCTTCTCCTGAGAAACCAGACGAGCAACAATCGCTGAAATACCCAGGAAAGTTGTTAGTCCTGCAAGAGCATGTGGAGGTAATGAATCCTTGAACTCCTGTGGGAAGTATCCCCAGATTTCAGGAAGTGCAACGATCACTACCATAATATGAATAGAATACCACTTCCATGCTGACTTCCAGTTTTCTACAAGTTTCATGCTGCGGCTACCCCCAGTTTAATTGCTTCATCGCCTGATTTACCATCCCAAAGGGCAAGGTTAGCAGCACGACGACGTACCAGACCTTTCATGACTTTACCATTAGCCATACGGAATTGAGGAATACGTTTACGCATCTCAACCTTATTACCTGATGCTACAAAGTCATCAAAGTCACCATTGATATTATCAGGGCGAATGAAACCAGATCCCATATTGAATACCATGTCTACAAGGCAGTCGAACTGACCCTGGGTAAGGTTATGACCATACTTGTTTACTTCAGCTTCTGCCTTAGCAAGGTCAGCATCCAGCAACTGTTCTGCTTTGGTTTGTGAAATTGCTAAACCAGGGTAAACATCTGGCCCTGTATGTCCATAACCAATAGTCCAGGGCTTACCGCCTGTAGCTGGATCAGGGTAAGCACGGAGTTTTAGTAACTCAAAGTATTTGGTCACTTTTTTACCTTCATTACTCATTTTCATATTTAATATCCTTAATAAAAAGCCCCCGAAGGGGCTTTGGCTTAAAATTCAACATAACTCTTTGGAAGACACTATTAGGATACAACCCAATCTTCCGACAATCTATCTGAGTTTGAGGGTGTCCAGTCAACAATGTCCCCATCTGTGGCATGAAGCGTCATCACTCCATTTTCCATTGTTACGTATTCACCTTCTAAAAAACGGCCTGTTAAAGACCCACCGTTTTTTAGTGCATTAAATGCTTCATCATATGTCATAAATCCTCCGTTAAGACGATGATACAGGCAACCCGGCAACCACAGCTGCCGTACCAACACCTGCCGTAACAACAATCGAACCAGCAGTACCACCAGCAGTTGGGGACTGGTTAATAAACTGCTGCCTACGTGTGTAGTAAGTATCTGCATAACCAAGGTTATCAGTTATGGATGTTGGAAAATCAGAGAAGGTCAACGTCTTCCCACGCATAAGACCAATAGGCATTAGAGTTGAGGTGCTAAACAACAACGTCTTGTAAGTCTTATTGGCAAAGATGAACTTATCTACCTCATACCTCAACGTGAGGCCGTTGTTTACGCCCATATTGGCAAAAATGACGTCTGTGCTAAATTGTGCGGACGTTATTCCTCCTCCATCCACCCTATGTAAGGCGTTAGCATTAGACGAGCGAGACAGCATAATAATCCCAACAGACTCCCCCGCTACTCCAGTCCAGGATACTGATGAATTTATGACGCAATCACGCAGAGCCAATAGCGAGGCGTTTACAACCAGAGCAGCGTAGTATGTTACAGAGTTAAATTCACGGCCATCAACAGGTACTCGGTCATAAACCATATTAAGGCTATTGATTCCAATACGACCATTGTTCAAAGAATCCAGATGCAGAACTACATTCCTGAACGTGCAGTTACTTATTGTCAAATCATTTACAGCACCCTGCTGATATACAACAGAGCAACAGCCAACACCGCTGAACATGCAGTTGCTGTAAGTTACACTTCTGTTGTTAGCGTTCTGACTAGAGTTGTTGATAGTGAATACCCTATACCCCTCAACAGTAACCTCAGCACAGCAGGCGTCAAACACAACACCGTCGCTATAAAAGAAGGTGGCGTAGCATCCATAACGGAAGTCTTTTACATAGCAACCCACTGCGGAGCATCTCACGCAACCTTCAAAATCTATACCAACATCCGTATCTGTCCCTAGACCATAGCAGCTAAGTGAGGTTGCAACGCAATCCAGGCCCATAGACCCCCACCACGCTGCTTTTGTGGCAGAAATCCTATCGGCGGTTGAGCGAATACCTACGCACTTACGTTCATTACCAAGCCCCCCATTGCTTCCTGTGTTGGAGTCTCCACCCCAAAACATGATTCCGTAGTAATACCCATAGATAATGTTATTTGACGTTGTACCATAGTCAGAATAACGAAAGCTAATTGCGGCCCCCTTCGTTGATACGGTTGCTGCAGTTGCTATGCAGTATGTAGCGGATACACGTTTAGACCGACTCGTTGACGTGCTGTTAGTGTAGTTGTTATTCGCATCATTAGTTGCAATAAGGCGTAACCCAGTAACTTTAACTCGGTCAACAATCACGCCGTCAACGTAGGACAATACCCCAACAAGGGCTATTCTATCATCAGCATAAGTGAATTGGCCCCCTGATATTTTGACATTGTAAATAGTGGTCAATGATGTACCAGAGATACGGAAAACAACCGCTTCAGCATTGGCACCGGTCAGCCCAGATGTGTTAATCACCTGCACTTTGGCATTTTTATCGAACTGGATTTCACAATCTGAGGTGGTAATGTTTATTTTATTACAGTCCAGTACATAATTACCTGCCGGAACTTTAACTTTTTTTCCACTGTTGACTAGATCGTTAAACCACGACGAATCGTCGTCAGTTCCATTGCAAGGTGCACCTTGAGACTGAGGTGTTAAATAGTGAATATAATCACTAACTGCACCTCCACCAGAATGTGCTACCAATGCGTCACCCATACCTTCTTCTTCTGAAGCCAAGTTTTGACGAAGATTGGCCAATTCTAAATTAAATGCCCCTGATGAGGTAACTAAAGTCAAGGAGTTACCTGATACAGTCCAACTAGTAGGCGTACCTGAAGCTTCCCCCCTAAACCAGGAAGTTTGGGTAGCTGCATCATATAAAATCTTATAGGAATCAACAGTCGTCAGTGTGTTTAAAATACCCACTTCTGTCTGTTTAATACCATTGACCCTTGCAATAGCTTGCTTATTGGTTTGTTTAGCCACTGGCCCTGTGGGCTGTGTAAACATCTTATTCATGGGTTAATCCTCATGTTGTAGTTTTGGTTAAGTAGCCCGCCATTACTGGCGGGGATATTTATACCGAAACAGCACCAGAAAACTCATTCAGCGCCATAATCTGCGCCTCAGCCTGAGCTATAGCATCATCTGACGCAGATGTTTCTATAGTGACTTTATAGCGCCCATAGGTACTGCTGACGTCTTCTTCATCCGTGCCAGTAGCAAGCAGAGCGTAAGCCCCTTCTTGCGTAATTGTTACTGACATTACCCGGAAGAATAGGGTGAGTTCAAGGCTCGTTGAGCCGAGTATACAACCGTTACTGTCACCGGTATTGCTGTCCATTAACTTAACGGTTCTTGTTGAGTTAAAGCTAAACATAGTTACCCCTTATTATGATGGAGACATCGTGATAGTTGCCTTACTGATTGCCCAGTCGGTGCCGGATATATTTGTCGTACCAGTAGTCAACCGTATCCAACCAGTGAGCACATATTTGTGCACAAACGTACTCCCCCCGGAGTCAGTGATTGTTTCCGTTACAATGCCGGGTGCAGTGTTTTTTACAAAAGTGCCTTTCACATAAAATCCGGAAGACGGAATGCTTGGCGCGGATTTTGCCCCCGTTGAACCGATAACCTGTAAATACGTGGCACTAAGCGGGTTGGAGTTCTCGATAATAAAATCATTTTCAGCTGGTGATGCAATAAATCTGACCCCTGCGTTATCAGCCGTTCCGATTGTAGAGTCGTCCCAGTTTGTCGCTGGCTGGCAAATGAACGTGTTATTACGGAAAATTCCCGTACCGTTTACTGATGGGTCCGCAGCGTTATTCAGGAATCGTAATCGTCCGGTAACTGGCGACACAAGGTTGCGGAAACTGTTCCCCTGAATATCGAGACCAGTGGCATTAGAACACTCGATTCCGGCCGGATAATCAACAGCGCTCCACGTGCCGTTCGTGTTTCTGTTTGCGTGCTCAAGATACGGGTCGGCGTCGAAACGATTTCCTTTTATATCAAGTGAGCCTTGAGGCACACCAAGACGCGCCGAGTTGCCAAAATTACCAGACGTTAATTTTATACCGGAAGTAGCGTACCTAGTTATTTCATTCCTGGTAATACTAGTGAATGCCAGATATCTTGCCGGGCTTAAATCAATCGGGATATCAAAGCCGCAGATTCGGTTATCAGCAATACACAGACCCATGAATGCAAAGAGCACGGAAGTACCATTGCTGCGCACATTAATACCTTTACCAGTGCGCATGGCAGCGCTCATATCTGGGTCAACCCATCCAGTAGGGGTAAATACAGTACCGTCAAATCCCCAGGCAGAATAATTTCCGGTATACGGAAGAGTGCGCTGAATCTGATTGTTTGTGATGTGAATCCCCCGCGCACCGCCAGAGGGTGACTCACTTCCCATTGACGAAAGGTAATAGGTTTCAGGTAGCACCCATTTCATGTTTGTGTAATCAAACTGACCTGGTACTGCTGATGCGATCCCCGCCGCTGCGATTCGAGCTATCAGCGTAATCCCGGTATTCCACTCGGTATTATTTGCCGTATTCGAGCCGCCAGCAGCATAAATCAAAACGCCTGAAATCGGGTCGTTAATAATATTTCCCGCAACCAACACAAATCCTGGATCGTTCATACCCTCCGTGCCGTCGCGGCCACCGACGATGATGGCGCTTTCCTTGGGACGCTGCATTATGTTGTTCACAATGACGGTATTCATTGCCCCCAGAGCACGAATACTTTTTGTGTCTATACAGGTATTCCCCGATACGTGCACAGTTTTTTCTTTAACATCACCCCACGGAGTTAAATCTTCACCGCCAAAGTTAGTACCAACGGTAATTGCATCGTCACCGGAATGGCGAACAATATTATTTACTACCATTACATGCTCGTTACTCAGAGCACGGATGGCGTCACGCATTGAGTGGTCAATGTGGCACCCGGTAATCAGTAACTCCTGGTTACGAGTAGCCAGGATTGAGAATCCGCGCGACCATGAAACGCCTACGCTGCGTATTTCCAGTCGTTTGTAATAACCGAGTTGAATCGGCGTTTCGGTGGTGGTTTTGCTGAAATCATATCCAATACTAAACGACGAGTCGTAGGCGTAGAAATTCCCCTCGGGAACCTGGACAGAGAACCCCTCCAGCACGCACGTTTCTGTATTTTTCCAGCTATCTCCAGATGCCCAATACCCTAACGACGCGATTACAGCACCAGTACCAACGCCAGTAACCAGCACAGAATTACCCATGCCGTCGCCGATAACTCCGAGTCCAGACGGGAATGAGCCAGAGGTAACGTAATACTGCCCAGCCGGAATATAAAGACGTTTGCGAACCGTCAGAGCATAAGCTGCTGCTTTTTGAAAGTTCGATGTTACATCCAGGGTGCTTGTTTTATTTCGAATTGCAACATGTTCGGTTCGAGGAATAAAATCGAGAACAGAAACCATGCTGATCAATTTGTCATACACTGTCAGGGATTGGGCACCATCAGCTACAACCTTATGCGCCAGTAAATTATCACCTAACCCCTCTTCTTCTGAACCCAGGTCTGAGCGAAGAGTAGGATCCACCTCTGAATCCAGAGTAGTCAATCGAGACTCTACAGTAGCCCCTGTAGAAGTGCCTACATTATTAGCCCCGACATTAGAAGCTAGAATTATAGGGAATGAAGTAGGATCATCACTACTGTAAACATCACAGATAGCAGTAACAAGAATAAAGCCTGCTTCACTCTCAGCAATATCATCAGCAGTGATTCCATCAGCTAATGTAATAGTTCGAGTAGCCTTATCAAAAGTAAAACCATAACCCACATCTTGCCGTGCAGAAGCAATATAGATAGACCGAACATTAAACACAGTCTCAGTTTCAGGCAAAACCAGAGTATTAATAGGGGTACTAACCTCAAAGTATACTGGTTTAGTTTGTAATGCTGAGATCTGTTCTTCAAGCAGGTCTTGGGCTTGTTCAATCCGTTCTGCTGTTTCTTCAAGTACAACCGCAGTGTTTGTTACAGAAGAAGCAGCTTGAGTTGCTGTACCCGCAGCCGTCTCAGCATTCGTCTGGCTCTGTGCTGCCGCACTCGCAGACTCTGCTGCTTTGGCTGCTTCATTAGCAGCGTCTGAGGCACTCTGAGCAGCATTATTTTCATATTGCTCCAGATTCTCTTTTTCAAGAGCAAGTGCATCATTTACTGCTTGTTGGATCTCGTTATGAGATGTGCAGGAATTGCAGCCCCCACCACACCCACATCCATTATAATGACTCATATAATCACCTTAAGCTGTTTGAGTGCCAACAACCACACCAGCAGTATCACTTGTAGGGTTGCCTTCAAAAATACGAAGTTTACCATTAGCGTCTACCCAAAGGGTATAACCGCCCAATTTTAACTTATTCTGTAAGTTGATAGCCTGAATTTTGACAATAGCCTCCTGGAGGCTAGTCCAAAGAGTAGTCATATCAGACAGCATCTGGTTAACCTGAGTTCGGTCAACTTGGGTAGCCTGTGCATTAGTAGTGGAGGTGACTTCACTAGCAGCAGCAGCTGTTGCAGATCCAGCAGCTTCAGTAGCACTGGTTTCAGCTTCACTTGCAGCTTCCACAGCAGCTACTTTTGCAGCAATAATTTGCTGAAGGACTGTATCAGCATACTTATCATTCGAATCAGCTTTAGTGACAATCAAATCTTCAAAAGCAACGGGATAGTCTACAGCAGGGACATAGAATAAAAACTGCCCCGGCATTGACTCATCGTCATCTGAATACGTTAAATAGTATGGGTAAGGTAAAGGCCACAGAGCCATGGCAATGTAGCCTTGGTTATCTGTTTTAAATACCATTTCCGTATCTTCAACAATACCTGCAAAACCAGACCAGAACCCTGCACGTAAAGGCTTGACTGTCACACAGGTGTTAGTCATTGGGGTTCCGTTAGGATTCTTCAGGTAAAGGTTAACTTGTGTAGTGTTACTCATATGTAACCCCCTATAGAAAGATTCCCTAGATAGTAAACTATTTTAGGATCAATGGGCAGATAGTGCCCTTAATTAACTGAGGACTCAAAATGACTCAACAAGTCGCTGAATACATCGATCACATGGGTGATGACAAACGTGTAGTAGACGTTGCCCGTATCTCCTTTGGCTCACTGAAAAAGGTAACCACTCCTGAACAGGATGCCAGTCTTATCCGTTTTCTTGCTAATGGTGTGACTGCTAAAGATAAGAATGAAATTCTTAATCTTATCAGGTCAGGGATGACTGCTGCATACCCTAAAGATGCAGCAGAAAATTTATATAATCAGATCCGGCATCAGGCTGTTCACTGGACACCATTTGCCCACACTGCAATTACATTGCGTATGAAGGCTCCAATTCCAATCCGTACCCAGTGCTTTAAACATAAGCAGGGGCTGGTTGAGAATGAAGAGTCTCGTCGTTATATCAGCAGCGTACCTGAAATCTTCATTCCTGAGTTTCGCCTGAAACCAGAAGGATCGATTAAACAGGGTAGTGCTGGTATTCACCCTGACAACTCAAGCTTACAGGCATTGTATCGTTTGCAGACTATGCAAGCAGTTGAGTGCTATGAAGCCATGCTTAAAGATGGGGTTGCACCTGAGCAAGCACGTTTCGTACTGCCTCAAGGTGCTATGGTTAACTGGATTTGGACAGGTAACCTTCTGGCCTTTGCCAATTTCTTCAACAAACGTTCTGATTCCCATGCACAGCAGGAAATTCAGGATCTGGCCCATGCTGTAGCAGCTATTGTGGAGCCCCTGTTTCCGATTAGCTGGGCAGCACTCACCAAGTCATAATGGTTAAATAACCAGATTACAGAATCCGGGGAAGTGAGTTATGCTCACTACCCTTTTCAACCAACTCAATATTCTTTTGGGTAAATTATGACTAAACCTCTCTCACGTATTGAGACTCCAACAGAGTCTTACGTCATCGACTACCCCCAAGCTATCGAAGCAGCCACTAGCCAGATGGCTATCTTCTGGCCTGCTGAAGAACTGGGTGTAGAGGAAGACGTTGGTGACTTCCACAACAAGCTAACTGAAGGTGAACGTGAAGGTATCCTCACTCTCCAGACCGTCTTGACTCAGTATGAGTTAATGATCGGTGGTGAAGAGATGTGGGGTGGACGTATTCAACGTCTGTTCCCTCGCCCTCATGTTCAACGTGCCTGTGCTGTATTCGCTATGGTTGAGCTGAACTCTCATGCCCCATTCTATGATCTGATTAATCAGTCATTGGATCTGGCTACAGATGAGTTCTATACCACCTGGAAACGTGATGAAGATCTATCCAAGCATATTGCATGGATCGATGAACAAGCGTCTTCTGGTGATGCTCTGGAAGCTACAGCAGCGTTAGCATTCCTCGAAGGTGTAATGCTGTTCTCAGCATTTGCCTTCTTCAAATCGTTCAGTCGTCCTGGCTTTAAGTTGATCCCCCACTTTGTGGCAGGTATCGACGGTTCAGCCAAAGATGAGAACTATCACAGCATGTTCTCTGCCTGGCTTCATAACACCTGTAAAAAGGAACGTATTGAAGCTGGTAATATGGATGAAGCCAAACAGGAAGCATTAGCTGATGCTATCTGGAAGATGGCTAAAGATGTTCATGATCATGAGTTCGCTATGATCGAACGTATCTTTGCCAAGGCTCCTGAAACCATCCGTGTAGTAACCAAAGAAGAGATGCAGCACTTCATCCGTGATCGTGTGAACGTGGTGCTTAATCGTCTGGGTATGCCGAACATGTTCGAGCAAGAGTCAGGCGTTATTTCAAGCTGGTTCTATACCTCCTTGTCTTCCTATAAGTTTGCAGATTTCTTTGCTGGTACTCAGTTGCAGTACACCCGTAACTGGGCCAAGCATAAATTGGGCTTTAACCAAAACTTAGCTACTGAGCTTTCTGGTGCCCGTGATCTGTCAGCTTTATTGAAACCAGGAGAATAAGCATGTCGTTTAAACCTACAGGAGTAGAGACTTCAGTCGCTACTGAGTTCGAAGCACTTAGTGCCGAGCGTAAGAAGTTACAAGCACAGGGATTACTCCCTGATTGGTATACAACTCAAGCATGGCAAATGTTCAAGAGTAAGTACATCGTCGAAAGTGAAGGCTCATTAAGAGCACGTCACCAGAAGATTGCACACACTCTGGCACGACATGTACCACAGCTTTATCGTGGTGAACTTGAGAAAGCATTCTTCGATCTTATGTGGAATGGCATCTTGTCCCCTGCTACACCAGCACTGGCTAATACAGGAACTGATCGTGGTATGCCTGTGTCCTGCTCTGGGCAGGTAGTAGCAGATAGCATTGATGGCTTCTACTCAGCCTTACGAGAGACTGCAATCCTGTCCAAATATGGATTTGGTACTTCAGCAGACTTCTCAGATATTCGTCCTCGTGGTGCCAAGATCAGCACTGGTGGCATTGCCAATGGTGCTAAGGAAGTTATTGATGACTTCTTCACTTGTACCAGCAAAGTAAGCCAAGGTGGTAACAGACGTGGTTCTGTTGGTGCCTACCTCGATATCGAGCATGGGGATTTCTATGAGTGCCTCAACTCACTGAAGACCGATCCCAATGGCAAGAACTATGGCTGGATCATTAAAGATAGTTTCATTGAGAAACTGAAAGCTGGCGATGCAGAAGCAAACCAGCGATTCGAAGATGCTGTACATGTCAAAATGCTGACAGGTAAAGGTTATTTGTACTTCATCGACAAGGCTAACCGCCATCGTCCTGCAATGTACAAAGACCGTGACCTGATGCTTAAGGCAAGCAATCTGTGTACTGAGATCATGCTGCATTCATCCAAAGATCTGACCTATAGCTGTATCCTGTCCTCATTGAACTTGGTTCACTGGGATAAGATTAAAACCAGCAAGGCAGTATTCTATTCCACTATCTTCCTGGACTGCCTGTGCTCAGAGTTCATCGAAGTTAGTGATGGTATTGAAGGCTTAGAGAAGGTACGAGACTTCACCATCAAAGGCCGAGCAATTGGCTTAGGTGTAATGGGCCTCAGTACTTATTTCCAGTCAAAGCGTATTCCTTACGAGTCACTGGAAGCTCAATTTATCGACCAAGAGATCTTCAAGCATATCCATGATGAAAGCCTTAAAGCTTCTCAGTGGATGGCAGAAGTCATGGGTGAACCAGAATGGTGTGAAGGTCACGGTGTACGTAACACTCACCGTACAGCCATTGCACCTACCAAGAGCACAGCTCTGTTAATGGGGGGTGTATCTGAATCCTGGTTCCCGGATCCTGGAATGGTATTTGAAGCCAGCTCTGCTGCTGGGCAGCTCAGTCGTATCGTGCCTGAGATCTACAAACTCATGCAGGAACGTGGGGTGTACTCAGCAGAAACCATCAACGATATCATTAACCATGTAGGCTCGGTGCAGCATGTTGACTGGCTTGATGACCATGAGAAGCAGGTATTTAAGACTGCATTTGAAATGGATCAACGAGTCCTGTTACGCCGTGCCAGCTTACGTCAGAAACATATCTGCCAAGGTCAGTCCCTGAACTTCTTCGTACCTGAAGATGGATCAGAAGATCTGATCTCGGAGTTGATGACTCGTTGTGTACTGGATGAAGAAATCCTGTCTGTTTACTACGTCTACTCACGAAGTGGTGTGGTTGTTAAGGATGAATGCTTAAGCTGCCAAGCTTAAGTGTTTTGTGGGGTGCCCTTCCGGGCACTCTATGAATTCTTTGCAAAGGAAATCCGTATGAACAAAAAGCATTTAAAAATAGATCTGAAGTATGCACAAGCATCACTTCACGATGCTAAAAACTGTTTAAAAATGTCTGTTGCTGAAAGGAAGAAAGCTTACTGGGGATCTCAAGTTAAAAAGTTTGAAATCCAGGTAGCTGAACTTACAGCACAACTTGAAGCTCTTGAACCTAAACCAGCAGACACAACAGTCAGTGCCCACAAGGTACTACTGGCTGCTGCTGGGCATTTAGAGGATCGTGCAGTTACCTATGATAACGATCAAGGTGAACGTTCTATCCCACTGGTCATTGAGCTGTTCAATAAGATTCGTGGTAAGGATCTTACCCCGGCTGATGGGTGGCTCATCCAAGTCCTGCTGAAAATCGTCCGTGCAAACCAGGGCGAATTTAAGCTGGATAACTTTGAAGATCTGGCAGCGTATGCAGCCTTGTGGGGTGAGGAATCAGCTAATGCTCACTAAGTTAATGTCTACCTTCATGTTTGCAGCATTTGCAGCCTGGGGAGCTACAGCAGGGTTCTTCATGTACTTTGGTGTAGCTAAACTGATCACAAACCTTACTGGGTGGTTGTTATGATTTACACAAACAACACTAAGATCCCATTATCTATGGCAGTGTTCCTGGCTACTGATCATTACGATTATATCCCTGGAACCTTCTCAGCAACCAAACTGCTGAAGCCTATACGTCAGCTGATCCTGACTCCTCGTGTTCCTCCAGAGCTGCAAACAGCTGACCTGGAAGACCTGGTAGCTTCTCGTATGGGTACAGCTATCCACTCGGGTATCGAACTGGCTTGGTCACCTGAAAACTTCCCCAAAGCTATGGAGAAGCTGGGTTACTCACCTGACCTGATTGCCAAGGTTAAGGTTAACCCTAAGCCTTGGGAATTGAAGGCCGGGGATATTCCAGTGTATATGGAAATCCGATCTGAGAAAGAAGTCATGGGTTACCGTGTTACTGGTAAGTTTGACTTCGTAGGTAATGGTGCCTTAGAGGACTTTAAGTCTACCTCCACCTTCAGCTATATGAAGGGGAGTAAGGATCTGGACTATGCCCTGCAAGGTAGTATCTATCGCTGGCTTAACCCGGATATCATTACTAAAGATGTAATGTCTATCCAGTTTATCTTTACTGACTGGCAACGTGCTCAAGCCAAAGCTAACCCTAACTATCCACAGCGTAAGACTGAAACCAAACGTTATCAGTTAATGTCTGTGGCAGATACTCAGAAGTATGTTGAAGGTCGTATTGCCCTGTATGAGAAGTATAAACAGGCCAAAGACGAGGACATTCCTGAGTGCACTGATGAAGAGTTATGGCGTGATGCTCCGGTCTGGAAGTACTACAAGAACCCGGCAAACATGACCCGATCAACTAAAAACTTTGACACTGAAGCTGAAGCTTACAAGCGTCTGGCTGATGATGGCAACGTGGGTATGATCGTGCATAACCCTGGTCAAGTTAAAGCTTGTGCATACTGCCCAGCCTTTCCAATCTGTAAACAAAAAGATGAGCTAATTCGTTCTGGTCATCTCGAAGTATAAGGACAAGTATGATCTCCATCAAACCAGTGAGTGAGATGAAATATCATCCCACCAGTGAGAAGATCGTTGATTTTCTCAATGCTAAAACCCTTAACGAAGAACGACTCTTTTTCAGGGTAGTTCTGGCTTACTACTGGGGTGTAATGGCCTCGTCTATGCGAGCAGTCATTAAAGGGTATGATCGTAACGATCTGCCTATCAATATCTACGCTCTGAACCTGTCTCCGTCAGGTACTGGTAAAGGCTATTCCACCAGCCTGATCGAACGTGAATTGCTTGCAGGATTCCGTGAACGATTCCTGGAAGTAACTTTCCCTACAGTAGCTGAACAGAACATGTTTGAGCTTGCTCAGAAACGTGCTCAACGTAAATCCACAGCATCTAATCTGGTTGACCCAGAAGATGAACTGGAGAAGGTGCGTAAGGAGTTTGAAAGCTTAGGCAGCTTGCTGTTTAGCTTTGACTCTGCAACTACCCCAGCTGTTAAGCAAATGCGTCATAAGCTTCTTATGGGCAATGCTGGCGGTGTGAATTTACAGATCGATGAAATCGGTGCAAACCTGGTAGGTCAGACTGAGGTACTGGATACTTTCCTGGAACTCTATGACCTTGGTTTAGTAAAAGATAAGTTGATCAAGTCATCTGCTGAAAACGTTCGCCACGAGAAACTTGTAGGTGGAACTCCAACTAACATGCTGTTGTTTGGTACACCGACCAAGTTGTTTGATGGGGATGTAACTGAGCGTCGTCTGTATGACATGCTGGAAATGGGATATGCACGTCGTTGTCACTTTGGTTTCCTGCTGAAAGCCAAGAAGCCAGAAGGGATAACTGCTGACGATATCCTGAAACAAATGTTTGATGCCAATGCTGATACCTTCATCACTGACCTGGGTAAAAAACTGGAAAAGCTTGCAGACATTTCCAACCTGCGAAAAGCTATCACCATCCCTCGTGATGTGCTGAAGAATATCATCCAGTATCGTCTGGACTGTGAAGCCAAAAGCAAACAGTACAACGAGTATCAAACCATTCAGAAAAGTGAAATGGAGAACCGTTTCTTCAAGTGCATGAAGTTGGCTGCTGCCTATGCCTTTGTCGATGGCTCACCTGTGCTTTCCCAGGATCACCTGGAGAATGCCATTAAGCTTACTGAAGAATGTGGTGAAGCCTTTGCCAAGCTGCTTACGCCTGAGCGTAACTACGCCAAATTGGCTAAGTATTTAGCTGATGTGGGCACAGACGTTACACTGGCTGACATGGATGAGGATCTGCCTTACTTCCGTGGTGGTAAAAACCAGAAGGATGAGATGATTAACCTGGCTATTGCCTATGGTTATAAAAACAACATCATTGTGAAGCGAAGCTACACTGATGGCATCTTATTCCTGAGTGGTGAATCTCTGAAACCAACTAACCTTGATGAGATGATCTTGTCATACAGCAAGGATTTAACCACTGGTTTCGTACCTAAAGACGTACCATTCGATCAACTGCACAGACTGGTAAACCAGCCAGATCTTCACTGGCTTACCCATAAAGTGATGAACGGTTATCGTAATGAAGAGAATGCCATTCCTGGCTTTAACCTTCTGGTTATTGATGTGGATGGAACCTGTCAGCTGTCTACAGCTAAGTTACTGCTGAAAGACTACAAGGCTCTGTATTACACCACTAAACGACATACCGAAGAGACTAACCGTTTCCGTATCATTCTGCCTATTAACTATGAGCTGAAGCTGGATGCCAAAGACTACAAGGAGTTTTATAACAACGTCCTTGAAGGCTTACCATTTGAAGCTGATGACTCCTGTGCTCACCGTTCTAAGAAATGGTTAACACATAAAGGGCACTATGAGTATACGGATGGTCAGCTATTCGATGTACTCCCCTTCATTCCTAAAACCAGTAAGAACGAGGATCGTAAGCAAATGCTTACCGATCAGCATCAACTGGATAATCTGGAACGTTGGGTACTTAACAACACTGGTGACGGTAACCGTAATAAGCAGTTGTTCAACTATGCCATGGTACTGGTGGATGCAGGGTTCTCTCTGGATCGTATCAGAAGCCAGGTGAAGGAACTGAACAACAAGCTTCCTGGTAAGCTGGACGAAAGTGAAATTGATGGGAGCATCATGCTCACCATTGCTAAGAAAGTTAAGTAATTGTGTGTTGGGGAACTTCCGTTCCCTTTGTGGGTTTGCCCCTTCGGGGGCATTTCAAAAGAGGTAATTATGTCCGATCAAATCAGCGTTAATGACAACCTTGTACTGCTTGTAGGTAAATCAGCAAGTGGTAAATCACGGTCACTGAAGAACCTGAAGAACCCGGAAGGTGTGCTGTACCTTAACTGTGAGTCAGGTAAAAAGCTGCCTTTCAAATCAGGCTTCCTGGAACGTACCATTGCACGTTGGGATGTACTCCCTAAAGCTTTTCAGTGGGCTGAAACCCAGCCGAATATTCACACCATTGTAGTCGATTCACTGACGTACTACATGGATATGGTAGAGAGCCAGCTCGTACTTACTAGCTCAAATACCCAAGCTGCATGGGGCCAATTTGCCCAGCAGTTCAAACACCTGATGCAGGTGCTGGTAGCCACGTCTACCAAGAACGTGATCTTCTTAGCTCACACGAAGGATGAAGTTAACGATGACATGGTTCGTGAAACCTGTGTACCTGTTAAAGGGGCACTGAAGAACCAGGGCATTGAGTCATACTTCAGTCTGGTTATTGCCTGTAAGAAAGTGAAGCTTACGGATCTGGAAGAATACCAGAACGGGTTACTTCACATTAACGAGCGTGAGGAGATGCTCGGGTACAAGCATGTGTTCCAGACCCAGGTTACTAAGAACACCATTAACGAGCGTTTACGTGGCCCAGAGGACTTATTTGATATCAAGGAAACCTTCATCGATAATGACATGCAGTTGGTCTTAGACCGTTTGCATGAGTATTACGCATGAAAATTCCTAAAGAAGATCTCACCCTTGAAATGCTTGAGAAGGTACTAAAATATGATGCTCTTACTGGACATCTTACTTGGATTAGCAAGTCTTGTAATAAGAGAATTGTTATCGGTAGTCGCGCTGGGAGTCTCCACAAGGCTAGCGGCTACCGCCATATAACAATCTTCGGCACTACCTATGGAGAGCATATCATCTGTTACTACATGCACAACAGGCAATGGCCTAAAGGGCATGTAGATCACGATAACCATATTCGTGATGATAACAGAGCGTTAAATCTGAAAGACACTACGATGCTTCAGAATATGCGAAACAGGGGTGCTATCAGCAATACCATTACTGGTCACCAAGGTATTTGGTACTGCAAACGTCGTGATCGCTATGTAGCAGAAATCACGATGAACCATAAGAAGGTATGGCAACGTACCTTCAAGACAGCTAACGAAGCAGCAACCTGCCGGGCTGAAAAATTAATTGAATTAGGTTTCCATGAAAACCATGGCCTAGAAACAAAAGGTAACTAACATGTCTTATTTTGATTTTAACTATGATGCAGAAAAAGCAGTAGAGAAAGATACCCTGGGCACTGGTATGCGCATTCGTGACACTGACGTCTATCCAGGCATCATCAAACTGGCTTACATCACCAAGTCAGATAAGTCCAAGGCTCAGGCTATGAACATTGAATTCGAAGACGATCATGGCATCTACAAAGAGCAGATCTGGTTCATGAATGGTCAAGGTAAAGTCGTCAACGATAAAGGCGAGTACACCAAGAACTTCCTGAAAGCAAACTCGATCTGCCTGCTGGCCTGCGGTAAGCCTCTGGTTAAACTGGAGCCAGAAACCAAGACCATCAACCTGTATAACTTCGAGAAGAAAGCCGAAGTTCCGACTGATGTTCCTATGCTGGTAGATCTGTGTGGTAAGCCTATCACCTTCGCTATCCAGCGTATTAAAGAGAACAAGCAGAAGAAAAATGACAGTGGTCAGTACGAGCCGATCAATGAAGCTCGTGAGATCAATGCCATTGCAAAAGTCTTCCGTAGCAAAGACGATAAGACTGAGCAGGAAATTCGTGGTAAGCAGGAAGTAGCTACTTTCAAAGATAAGTGGCTCGAAGCTAACAAAGGCCAGGTATGGGATCGCTTCAAAGAAGTGACTGGTCAGGGTAACGCTGGTGCCCCAGGTGGTAACTTTGCAGGCGCTGGCTTCAACCCAGGATCTGACAATGCCACCACTGGTGATGATCCGTTTACCATGTAATAACTTAGCCCCCTAAACCAGGGGGCTTACTCTGAGGTTACCATGACCCAAGATTCAACCATAGTACAGGATCAACCTGAAAACATTCTGCCAGTAGAGAACCATCTTCAGTTAGGTTTCCTGGTAGCAGATTGGCATCGTAACATCGGCCATCACCTGCTGGCTGTGATTCAAGCCCCGGACGATATCGATCTTAACGTCCAATTCGATGGTGCTGATCAACCTGAGTTGATTACTGATCCTCGTGAACGTGCTTTATTTAAACTGGGCGTAGAGTATGCTCTGAACCAGTTCTTAAATCTGCCCTTCACCATGGAAGAGGATCCTAATGAAACTCAAACTGCTGGGGATGGATCCAAGCTTTAGTAACTGGGGACTGGCTGCAATGTTATATGACACTGAAGCCAGATCTCTTAGTGTTGCTAAACTGGATGTTATCCAACCACCTAAAGATAATTCCAAGCAAGTACGTAAATCTTCTCAGGACTTAGCCAGAGCTGAATACCTGTTTGAGAAGGTAATGAGCTATATGCCTTACGTAGATGCCATCTGTATTGAAGTTCCTCATGGTAGTCAGAATGCCAGAGCTTCACTGGGTGCAGGTGCCTGTATTGGATTAATAGCAGCTATACGAAACAGTCATGGGGCTAAACCTGTGATCTGTGTAAACGCTACTGAAACCAGGATGGAAATCACTGGCAAAGCTTCTGCGACAAAGCAGCAAGGTATTGATTGGGCATCTGGTTTATATCCTGATGCTAACTGGCCTAAGCTCAAAGACCAGATCATTGCCAGCAAAGCAGAGCACATGGCAGATGCTGTAGCAGCCGTACATGCTGGAATTAAAACTGAAACTTTTAAAATGCTAACCATGTTAGCTACTAAGGATTAACTATGCGTATTTTGCTTTCTACCGAAGATCTGATCGAACTGGTAACCAAACATGCGTTTACCAGCCTTGTGCCTACAGCTAAATCAGCTGATGTTGAAGTGGGCATTATGGATGGTCAAATCGTAGCAGCTGTGGCTGTAGGTGAAGATAACTTCCGCCTGAAGTCTGTTGCCGATCTGCAAGCTCCTCTGGTTTCTGGTGGCACACCTGTTGCTGAACAGGAAGAAGAGGAAGATCACGACGATGATACTCAGGAAGAGCAGGAAACTGGCAAACCTGTTAAGCGGCGTAAACGTCGTACCAAGGCTGAAATCGAAGCTGATAAAGCTGCTGAAGAAGCCGCAGCTCAGGCCGAGGCAGAAGCTGAAGCAGAAGCCCAATCTGAAAGTGAAGAAGAACTCTTCGCTGAAACTAGTGAAGCAGACAATGATGCTCCGTTTGACATTGACGAAGGTGCAAACCTGCGTGCTGAAAACGAGCTGCTGCCAGAAGCCAAAGACACTGCTGTAGCTGAAGAAGTCGATCCGTTCGCAGACGCTGGCCTGGCTTCCTCTGAAGGTGACGAACTGTTTGCTCAAGCAGACACTCCGGTAACCAAGGTGGTTGAAACTAGTGAAGCTGGCTTTGCTAAACCAGCAGACACTGAAGACGACCCGTTTGCTAACTTCGACTAACAGGTGATCTATGAGACACGTTATTAATGGCTTTATTGGCCTGTTCTGTGTGATTGCAGCCATTGCTGTACTGGCTTTAATGAAGGTAGCTTTCTGGTTACTTAGCTTCTTCTGGTTCTTTGTGGCTGTAATTTTTATTGCTTGCCTCATTGGAGCAGTCATCCAGGAAAAGCGTGACTCATAAGAGCCAAAAAGAAGCCCCTCATTGAGGGGCTTTTTATTAGTATGCCATTCTGAATAAGTTCCAAGGCATTGGGACATTCAACAAGCTTCCACCCTGCAATACTGAAGGTGTGAATGGGTTACCCAAGTTACGTGCAAATAGAGGCTCCATAGCATCAGGTGCATGAGTAAACTGCCCTGTAATAGCCATATGTGCCATAACAGAAGCTGGACGTTTATCCATCAAGTAGAACATTGCACGTTGAATACGAACACGATACTTCGTAAACATTGTGATCCCCATATCATCCAGATACTGGCGAGTAGCTGTAGCTGGAATGTCATAGTTAACAAAAGCATCAGATGCACGTTGTAAAGCCTCAGTATGACTTAGGCGATCTCGGGCATGTTCTGTCAGGTGCTTATACAGAGCATACTTAGCAGCAAAGTCACTGAACTGAGCAGCATCACTAAGGAACTTGTGTGGTGCAGTACCTTTATCAATGACAGCCCAGCGAGCAGCTGTTACAGCAGAAGCTGGCAGGTGAGCAGATACCTCATTAAATTTCTGCCGGATCTTAGAACCATAAGTATAACCATCAGCATCAGGCTGAACGTCTTCTACGATGGTAGGCATCATGCCTGCCTGAATAAACTTAGCCAGAGGGTTAGCATTCAAGCGATCCTGAGTCTCATTAATCAGAGATTCCATTTGGGCAAAGTTACCAATACCAGCACGCTGTTGCTGTTGATACTTGAGTAGCAGCGAGTACTGTTTACGGTAGTCAATACCAGCAACGAGAGCAGTGCGGATATCTTTAACCATACGTACAGGGTTAACACCATAAGCAGCCAGCAAAGCAGTGTTGGACATAATGTTGCTGAACTGGGTTTTCAGATTACGAATAACGATCACATCCTTATAGGTCTGCATAAATTCCTGAATACCACGCTCACCCTTAATTACGTAGGCTTTAGCCTTATCACCAAAAGCAGCTTCAAGTAAACCAGCAGCAACACCTTGAGCAATGTTACGCTGGTCTGGATCTGTATCCAGAATATTAGCCAGTGAGTATTTACGGAAGCCAAAGGTAAGGTTAACCAGATCATTACGAATGTACATACGATCACTACCCCACAAAGAGGCAGCTTTAGTACGAGCTTCATATGGCATCATTGCCCAGATCTCACGACCACGCTCAGTAGGTGCATTAGGCCCAATCTCAAAGTAAGCATTAGGATTCTTCAGGATATTAGCCTTAGAGTCTTCATGCAGAGCTTCAAGGATCTTGGCATTCTGGCTTGGGGCATCACCCTTATCGATATTCTGACCAGCCAGACGACCAACAAGGTCAGCAAAGTCATTATTACGATCAAGGAACGTATCACGAGTATTGTGGGTAGCCATGTAACGGAAGTCCATGATATGACCATCAGTGCTTAATACAGGCACTACATGATTATCCTGGATCTGAGTAGGATCAAAGGCAGTGTGGGACAGTGCTTCACGTCCTCGCACGTCTGCATAGGACGCTTGCCTTAATTGTTCTAACTCGTCAGCTCGAACACGATCAGCAACAGCACGATCCCCACTTAGGGAAGAACCTTTACGCTGGCTTCCAGTTAAGCTGAAAGTACCAGAGACGGTTCGTTGATACCCATTCTCTTTGGTCACATACAGTACACGTCCAGAGTGTTTTGACAAAGAGTCCTGGGACAGTGGGGATACTTTTTGATATCCCATGTTCACCAGTGCTGCTTCATCTGCACTCCCCGACTCGACCGCACGTAAGTCATGATGAGGATTGGTATCTTCAGGCAGATAGCCTTTAATGCGAGACAACTGGTTACCAGCAAACAGCGTATTAGCAGAATCCTCGATCAGGTTCGCGTAAGTAGCCATCAGCATTTTAATGCCATTGTCTTTACCTCGTGCAAGCTCACGTTCCATTACAGCAGCAGTGCGAACACGGTTTTCAGTCTTGGTGTAGCTTAGAGCGTACATCGAAGCCAGAGCATCAATGGCGTTCACTTCATCAAGAGTCGGTTCGATACCTACTGTGGAATAGTGAGTAGCAGCTCCGGTAGCAATAGCTTTTGCATTCAGAACTAAATCACGTCCCAGGGTATTTCTGCCAGTAGCCATCCAGAATCCCAGAGCCTTGGCACGAATGATCTTATCATTACCATTAGCATACTGGCTAATGGTTTTCTCAAGGTTATTGATCTGTTGCTTACGGTAACCAGTATTAGAAACCAGTTTATGTAAGTTATTCAGGTTCATACCTTCAATGTGCAGCACAGACTGAAGATCAGTACGAAGCAGTGAATAAGTCATTGCTGTACGATCTTCTTTAGTCAGGCCTTGCCCATTGTTATCAAACATCTCATTCAAGTTCTTAGCAGTGACAGCAGCTAAGGTTGCACGATCCTGTTCAATACGTTTGGTAGAACGTAACAGGGATTCATGCAGAGCACGAACATCATCAGCATTCGTTGCTTCAGTCAGAATGGAAGCCAGAGAACCTTCTGGAGTGTTAGGTGCATTAAAGTCCCGAAACTCTTTGATAGTCTCTTTCAGGTTACCCAACTGATCACGAGCAGCTAACCCTGCAACTTTGCCCATAGCATTTAGAGCATTGTTGGAGGACTGATCAATACCCGTAGCTTTAACGATTTTACCCAGGAACTGTTTAGACTTAGCAGCAGCCGTATCTAAGGCATTCTCTACTTTGTCGATACCACCAGTAAGAATATTCATGGTGGTATCACGGTTCTTAAGTTCAATCTGGATCAGCTTTTCAGCTAATGCTTGGGCACGAGCATTTGCAGCTTGTCCTTGATGGGTATTGGTCAACATACCAGAGACTGTATTAACAGCCTGGTTAAAGTAAGCAGTGGCCTGTTCAAAGGCAGTATTGCCAGAGTCCTTACCATCTTCCATCTGGAAGCCAAGTAAGTTACTGGTATCTTCATGGCCGATAGCCATAGCAATAAAACGAGACAGATGCTGGGACTCACCAGAGTCATTCGTTACATCAAACAGATAATTCCATTTCTGTTGAGCAGCTCGTTTTTCTGCTTGTGTTGCCTGATTCCAGTTTCCATTGTGGAAGTCTTCTGGTTTCAGGGACTGTTTAGCAGCTTGCCAGGTACGACGAATCTCCCGGTTAACTGGTGAAGTAAAACCAGAAGCCAGAGATTCAGATACAGCAGCCTCAATAGCTTCCACAGCAAAGGCTTCCTGATTAGTCAGTACAAACCCATTACTCAGTGCTTCGGTACTGACAGGGGCTTTCCCAGTGGCTACAGCCTCATTCCAGACTTGACCAGGAGTGTAATTCTCATTGGCATTCTGGGTGACTCTTGAGCCTAAAGCACCGTAAAGCTGATCCGCTACAGTGGATATTACATTACGGAGGTTACCTGTGAATTGTGCTGAGTTAGTCTTGCCACCTGTTGAAGCCAGGTTATCAAAGATATCCACATGGCTAAACTTAGCTACCTGATCAGCAGCATTATTGCTGTTGCTCATAGGGTGGCTGATAGAGGATACAGGGCTTTGAATAGCAGCAGGGTTAATAGCCTGAACCAGGTGTGCAGTATCGAAGGTCAGTGCTTCCAGTGCAGTAGTAACCCGAGCATTAATAGCTCGACCAGTTACAGCAGCGAAGATGCCAGACATTTGATCCACAAACTGTTTAAAGGCAGTACCCAACCATCCACGATTACGACCTGAGATTTCAGGTACACCAGTAATGGTATCGAGGTAACGTTGGAATTCCGGGTTAGTCATACCCCAGGAAATAAACTCATCCACGTTAGCTAAGGCAGGGGCAAACTTCTGAGTCAATTGAGGATCAGCTGAAACCAGCTTAGTCACTCTACCCATCAGCTTCTCTGTACGGTTCAGTACAGCTTTTACTTTTGGATTTGAATCAGCAGTAGCAATTGCACGTCCCAGGGCAATGTGAGTCAGTTCATGCAGCAAGACTTCAGGTGAAGCATTCTTGCTGAGTGACAGGTTAACCTGTGCAGTATTCTTATCTTGATAAGACCATGCAATGGCATCACGGTTCTGGGGCAGTGACTGCCCCTTAACATTCTTAGGCATAGTCTGCCCATCCAGTACGTTCACCACAGCATCAGCTGGAATCAAACCAGAAATGAGATTGTGGAGTTCGTTATACACTGGGTTAGCAAATTTACCTTTGGTACGAGCCATCACCTCAGAAGCTGGCACAGAGCCTGTAGAGGCCGAAGCCTCATACAGATATTGTCTCATCTTATCAGGATACTGAGTGGCCTCAGCCTTTGGGGCATTGCCTTTAGAGAACATATCAGAGATACGCTGTAAGCCAGCAGTGCGGCTACGTTTCAGGCGTGCAATCTCATCACCGATCTTCTTACGATCAGCATCAGTGATCAGGTACTCACCACCCTCTGTGCCATACTGATTAACAGCATAGATTTCAGAGAGAGTCTCCAGTTTCTTAATGTCACGATCATAAGCCTGGTTAAGGATAGTGTTCAGAGCAGCTTTCATGTTGCCCTTGAACTCTTTACCCAGGATCTTAGTCTTCATGGCATTCAGAGCTTTCTTAGCTGCAACCTTATCGTTAGTAGACAGGTTAGCACTTGCCAGACTACGAACTTCAGTCAGCAGTGCACTAGCAGCCAGATGTTGAGGATGATAAGAAACCACAGCATCAAACATAGCTTTATTCTGGATACGAGCACCTTTCAGCACATTGTCAGGAGACAGGATGTTAGCATCATGTACGTTCTGGCTTTCGATCTTACTAATCACATCAGAGCTGATCGCAGCATCAGTACCCTGGGTGACGTTAGCACCCATAACAACACCTGGGTTAGCCAGCTTAGTCTCGGTCACAGTAGACTGAGTAGACTTGTAACCACCTACCAGACCATCACTCAATAGCATCCCATTAGCATCCATTGCTGGTTTAGGGTTAGCAGCTTCTTTGAAGTAAATATCAATGCTGGTGGCAGGAGATTTAGCAGTAAACGCTTTCTCTACCTTAGCCATTGGGTAACCAGAAGCTTTAGTATTCTCAGACAAAACACCTGTAGCTGAAGGCATGTTAGGAATCATGCGAGACAGCTTATCCAGATCTACCTGAGTGAGTCCTTCTAGTGGGGCACCCTTAGCATCCACAGGGATTTTACCCTCAGCAATACGTTTCTTCAGCAGTGCAGCTTTAGCAGCATTGTAACGAAGGTTAGCCAGAGTAAAGGTTGTGTTAACCAGACTGGTATTCGCATCACGAGATGCAATGAAGTCAGCAGCAACCTCATTTACAGCAGCCTCTGTAGCAACACCACGAGTCTGAGAATCCACATCAATGATGCGTTTAGTTTGAGCTGGGTTAAGACTGAACTTAACCAGACCATCAGCAGTACGTGGCAGATTCACTTTCTGACCCAGGAGTACAGAAAGGTTTTTACTTACCTCAGTATAAGCCTTGGCAAAGTCTGCTTTGTTATTACTTTTAGCCAGTGGAATCAGTGAACCGATCTTAGAGTAAACATCCTCTACAGTAGCTCGACCCATAGCAGCTTTCAGTGCTGGAATACCAGCAGAGTAGTTGAATGGGGTAGCCAGAGTCTTGGCCTTAGAACGAGCACCATAACCAGTAGAGAAGTATTCCAGTGCAGCAATCTGGCCTTGCTGACTAGCAGGGGCATTGGTTTTGTAATCAGCCCAATGCTGACGCATAGCATCACCCAGCAGCTCATAGTAATCCTGACCACCCAGCTCACGGTAAGTAGGCATGTTGGTAATGTTGTCACCTTCACGGTAAATACCACCACGCTTCAGCAGATCGAAGTCAGCAGAGCCATTCAGGATGTTAGTCAGGATAGGGCCGTTAGTAACACCATCCGATTCCATTTGAACCAGCAGCTTAACAGAGGACTTACCAGACTCCAGAGCAGTAGCATACTGAGCCAGGTTATGCAGGGCAGCAAAAGACTGACCATTCATACCATACTCAGCCACAGCATTCTTAATGACGTTGGTATCAGCAGTAGTAGCTGAACCAGCGATCACTTTCTGCATAGCACGTACAGCCTTAATGTTCTCTGGTTTACGCAGGTAATTCTGGAAAGCAGGTAAGAAGGTAGCATAGGTCTGCTTATCAACAGACTTCAGTTTCTTACCATCAGCGCCAATTACAGGAGCCTCTTCCATACCCTGAGCCAGTGAAACAAGGAACAGGCCATATTGAGTAGGCTTACCATCTGCATCCAGTACAGCAGCATTAGGCTCGACTTTGATATCAACCTGGTGAGCACTCAAGCCACCCATAGCACGATGAACTTTGGATCCTTGAGGATTGAATTCAGAAGCCAGATCACCAATACGCTGGTTAGTCCAGACTTCCATAGGCATCCAGAAAGGCTTGTTACCAGTATGTGCAGCAAAGTCCATACCCATTTCGATAGAACGTTGGATATCAGCATTCTTAGCTTCACGACCTTTTCTGAAGATCTCCATTTCATTAGGTACATCAGCATCAGTACGTACACCAAAGATATGTTGCAGGGCAGCATTATCTACAGTGGACATGGTTTGCATAGCATTCACCACACCCTGATCAATGGTGTAGTCGTACTGCATAGCTTTGCTGATACGAGCAGCCAGAACAGAAGGAACTTCACGGTTCATTTTACCGAAGACTTTCTGTTTGAAACCAGCAGGCTTAGTGGTCAGTACTTCACGGACAGCAGGATCATAACCAAACAGTTTAGACATAAGGGAACGAGTATCCTTCATTCCATTCTTAATGTCAGAGATAGCTTCAATAGCTACTGGTTTACCCTCTGCATCAAAGTTACGTGCAGGACGGCTAAACACAATCTTGTGCTTGGCATCGTTAGGGGAAACACCGAAGTCATTCTGGAAAGCTTGTGCAGCTTCTTTAGCTGATTGCTCATCCAATCCCATGGTTTGCAGATCGAAGTACTCTTTAGCAGTCATTAAAGACTGTTCCATATAGCCGTTGGAATACATGGCATGGAGAGCATAAGCACCCAGAGCATTCTGCAATTTGCTGGCACGGTTAGGATCAACATCAGCACGTTTAGCGAAGCCCATAGCCTGATAGATACGTTGACCCAGCTGAGACATGATCAAGTCTTGGCGATAGCCAATATCAGCCATTCGAGACATAGCCTGTGGAGTTAACTGATCTTCTTTGATACGCAGAGTTTTAGCTACTTCACTCTGGTTCAGGAACATCTTATCCCCATTCTCACCAAGCCAGGAGAAGATACCTGCTGCAATGCCAGTTTTAGTATTGGAGTCAAAGTTACCATTCTCATCCAGGATAAACTGAGCAAAGTCCTGATAACGATACTCAGGGGCTTTAGTACGGATGATGTTATCCAGGTTAGCTGTAATGTGATCGTGGAATTCCACAAACTGTTTCAGCAGGGCTTTCTGTTTAGCACCTTCAGCTTTCGACTCACTGATATGCTGTTTCAGGAAACGGTTAACTTCAGTGAAGCTACCAGTATCCACAGCAGTTTTCAGAGTGTTAATGAAGTCTTTCACTGCTACCAGTGGGCTACCAAAACCCGGACGAACTCGCTGATTGAAACCAGTAAGCACAAGGTTCTGTAAGCCTTTAGGTTCAGCCAAAGCTTTCTCACGCAGAGCTTTCAGGGACTCACCCACTTTACCAAAGATACTCAGAGCACCATTGGCTACAGTGTCTTGCTGAGTTTCAGTCAGGGTATCAGTAGTGGTAACCACATCATCTACGTTAACTGGGGCAGTTTGTTGAGACTCTGAACCAGTAGACTCATTGTCAATATCAGCCTGAGCATTCTCAGTTTGAGTAGCAGTCTCAGCCTGTGAACGTTGGATCTCATTCTCCTGAGCTTTAGGCTTAAAGGAGTCATCCAGTTTACGGTGAGGAGCATCAACACCACGATTCTGGTTAGTAGCCACATCAGCACGACGAGTCCACTCACGATCAAGTGCATCCAGATTACGAGCCAGTACAGGATTAGTGTCAGAAGCCATAGCCTGTTGGGTAGTAGCCATAACCTTTTCCAGCGTTGCCTGATCCATTGCACGAATATCTCGTGTGGTCAGTGGGCTGATTGTTGGTTGTGCTTGTTGTTCTTGTGCTCCTGTCTCTCCTGCTACAGTAGCTGCACCCTCTGGCTGCGCCTCCGGGTTTGCTACTTGCTCAGTCGAGCCAGTCACATCCTGATTAGTAGATGGGGTAGTAATACCTTCCATATACTGACGAGTGGCTGTGATAGCCTTGGCTTCATTAACGATATTGTTAACCAGACCAGTAGAGCCTTTGTGGATAGTGAAACCACCATTCTTAGCCTGTGCTTTAGCATCCAGACGTTTACCAGTATTCAATTCCCACCCATTAGAAGTTTTCAGGATCTGGTAAGACTTACCATTCTGTTTAGCTTCATTCAGGTACTGTTGAGCAATATCTGCTTTAGCAGTATGGGAAGTTTCAAAGTTATTTATACCAGTCATCAGGGATTGGATACGGTTAGTATCACCAGCCTGTACAGCAGTGTTGATACCTTGTTGGTAATCACCCAGTGACAGGTTATTAGAAGTGGATTTGAAGATCTCACTATTAACCTTAGAACCAGTCTTAACAGCATTCTCCGCAACTTTGGCATCAGCCAATGCACGAAGTGTACCCAGTTCAGCAGGGGTAGCATTAGCAGGAGCATTACGCACAAATTCTTGCAAGTCTTCATTGGTATAAGACATTGGGTGGCTAATAATGTCAGAAGCTGTTGGGTTCTCTGGTTTAGTTGTATTGGTATTCATACCAGTAGCTGACGAGAACTTGCCAAACTCAGATTTAGCCTGATCCAGTACTTCAGCAGAACGAGTAGCAGACTGTGCCAGTTCCTCCTGAGAAGGCATAGCATCCAGTTGTTGCTGTGCAGCATCACGAGCTTCAGTCTGCTGGGCCAGGATAGTCTGTAACTGGTTAACAGCATCAGGATCTGCATTTGGATCAGTACTGAGTTGATTCAGTCTTTCCTGAATAGCAGGAATAAACTTACCAGTATCAGCAAGGGTACGTTCAGCAGTAGCCCTCTGGTTAATCATATCCAGGTTATTCTGGTGATCATTTTGTGCAGCATCCATAGCTGATTGAGCCTGAGCTTGAATCTCAGCCTTCTGTTCATCAGTGGTAGCATCAGTGTTACGAGTCCACTCCATACCAGCACGACGAATTGCAGCAGCCGGGTTATAACCCTCTGACTGAGGATTCATTAAGTCTTCTGGGGTGGTATTACGAGCAGCTTGGCCTACAGGATCCTGAGCTTCAGTACGTTTCTGCATAGCCTGAGCAGCAGTATTGGCTACTTCACCAGCAGTACCAAGTGCAGCACGAGGAGCACCAAAACCAGTAGCAGCAGCAATCCCCTGGAAGAAAGCAACATCATTACCTTTAGTATCCCACTCGTTTTTACCTTTGGCATAGTTCTCCTCAATCTGGTTTTGGGCACCAGATACCAGACCTTCAGTTAAGGCGTTCTTAGCAAGGTCAACGGTAGGAGCGGCTACACGCGCAAGAGCAGCAGCAGCCGTAGAGCTGCGTGGTGCGATGCGCTGTGCTGCGTTCACCAGACGATCAGCAACTCCAGCAGGTAATACTTTAGATCCTGGAAGCATAGCAGTACGGTTAATGACACTTTCTGCAAAGTTCAGAGCACCATCAACAACACCCAAACCAGTACCAATAGCTACATCTTTAGCTGTAGGGATCTGGCCATCAGAGGCTTTACGTTGAGTATCCAGGTACTGGGATAATACTGAGCCACCCTGCATAGCAGAGGAAGCAAGCATACCTGGGATACCACCAACCATGTATGGAGCAGACTCCACCATAGTCTGACCAGCAGCACCTGGATTACGAGCAATAGCAGCTAAACCAGCAGCAAATTTATCAAGCCCTGATTTACCCTCAATTGATTTCTCAATATCAGCAGCAGCTCGTTGCATTTGAATAGGGTTAGCCAGTTTCTCAAGATTGTCATAGCTACTCTGGTTTTGAGTCTTCTGACGTTCATTGATAGCATCCAGACGCTGACGAAGAGTCTGATTACCCATTTCTGGTACACCATACTGGTTTACATCAATAGGCTGTGTCCACCAGGCACCCTTACGATCTAATAGAGCATTATCAGCTTCAGTACTTTTACCTTCCTGAACACGACGATAAGCATCCAGTGCATCGTTAGGAATAGAAGCTTGATCCAGTACATTGCCTAGTGTTTTAAAAGTCTTATCTGTTTTACCTGCAAGACCATTAACAGCATCAGTAAGAGCTTTGCCATAGTTAACAAAGGTAGAAGCTGTACGATCAGTCAATGAAGATGTTTCAGGATCTAAGAAGTTGGTAGAAGACCAACCATAGTCTGAATCTTTTGCAGCTACCTGTTTAGCTAATGCCGACTGTTCATTATTAATTCGTTTGAGTCGAGCAATTTCGCCTTCTTCCGTAGGATACATACCCTGTCCTGTGAGGTTATTCAGGATACGAGTAGAAGCATCATTCACACGTTGGGTGATAGTTGGTTGGGTAGGTGCAGGAAGTGCCTGAGCAGCTTCCTGACCTGTTACCTGTTGTGGGACAAGAAACTTGTCCAGAGGAGATGAGTTACCAGCCATCTGAGTATTCCTTAGTATTGTGGAGTACCCAGATTGTAACCTCATTGCTGCTGTAAAAGTAAGGGCAGAAGCAGCTTATTTAAACGATCCCTTTGCTCTTGCATAACAGATTGCCGATCTTTTGCATCTTCTGCTTCCCGTGAAGTAATCTTCAGGGTATTTAAACGCTTCGTTGCATCAGTCAGATACTTAGTAGCAGCATTTACAGTAGAAACATTTCCCTTATCTTCGCGGGAGTTTTCATTAGCAAGAGCACCATCAAGGATATTCATTTGTTGCTGCGGGTTGAGTGCTTTAAAAGCAGGCTGATCCTTTAAAGCATTAAAGATTCTATTAGAATCTCCCTCTCTACCCCAACTGCTAAACCAAGCATCATTATTAGCATCAGCCCAACCAGAAACATTAAGCTTAGGGTTGTTTAGAGGATCCATAGAAAGGCGCTGTTGAGCATCCTGAGCATTAGCTTGTAAATCCCTAGCTTCAGACTTCCCCTGAATAACATTACCCGTGTTAAGCAAACCAGGTAAAGCTTTCAGTAATGAACTACTTTGAGCTGCCCTTGCCTTAGCTGCTGCTTGAGTTGCAGCAAATTGAGCTTGACGTTGTGCTAATTCAGATCGTTGAAGGCTCAGCTGCTGGTTTTTAATATCCCAATCAGAGGCAAACTTCAAAGCATCTGAAGCATCACCCTGGAATTGTGACAAAATACCTTTAGCTGCATTCTGATCACCAGACATAACAGCTTGCATATAAGCACCCATTAATGGTGCATCATGCTGTGCAGTCTGAAGCTGGTTTAACTTCATCTGGTTAGTCTGACGGCCTAACAAAGTATCTGGCATGGTTGCTGCCACTTCAGATACACGAGTGGGATCAATGTCCCCTTGCTGAACCAACTGTGCTACTTGCTGTTGACGTTGGGCCAGATCATTAGCATCTGTAGCCCCGGTAAGCAGCCCTACAGCCTGAGCTGTATTACGGCGTACTACCTCATCACGATACTGCTCCAGAGAGCCTTGCAGCCCCTGGAGAGCATTACCAATCTGCTGGTTTGCTGCTAACAGTAATTGATTAGAACCAGCAAAGTTAGGTGCAGCAACTTGTTGCAGTCTAATAGCCATGGTTTAGATCCCATATTTTTTCATATAGTCATCGACAGACTGATATGCGTTAGGGTTACTGGCAACACGAGCAGCCTGACGGTCTGCCAGAGAAGCATTGGTTAACTTCTTGTTGGCATCCCATTGCTTGTTAAACTGATCAAGCTGAGATTGGTATTGCTTTTTGGCAAGGCTCAGATTCTGGAAACCAAGATAACCATTGAGCAAACTGTTTACACCGCCTAAACCCAGTTGACCCATCTGCAAACCAGACATGTCACCAGTACCCCCCAGGATACTATCCAGGAAACCACCTGAGCCACCTGAACCAGTAAGGGAAGTATTGTTAAAAGTGTTTGCTGAGTTGGTAAAACCAGTACTCAGCGAGTCCAGAGACGGGGACATAGACCCCTGATCCCACAGACTTGGATACATCGATAATCCAGCCATTAGTCACCTCACATAAGTGGATTAAGTTCGTCGTCTGGAACAGTATACAGTTTTTGTTGCATAAACTGCATGATCTCTACAGACGAGGGTAAAGACAATGCCTGACTCAGGTACATATCAGGTAACTGTAAAGCCAGTGCCCCAATGTTTGTATTCAAAGTTCGGGCTACCATCTGATCAGCTGTTTCACCTAAGTTAACATAACCATTTGTAGCCTGAAGGAATATCCAGTCAGAAATAGTATTAGAACCTTGGTTTAACTCATCTTGAGCTTGCTGGAGTACTTCCTGTTTCTCTTCCAACTCTTTCTGGAGAGATCCCAGTTTCTGCTGCATAGCTATCTGCTGACCTTTCATGGAAGCATCAGAAGCTTTAAATGCAATATTAGAAATCTGCATCAGGTTTTTAGCAGTTAAACTGAATGGCCCTGTAGTGCCCGAAAAATAAACATAACCACCATATACAGCAGCAACCACAGCAACCACAGTAGCTAGTATAGAAGCCCAGCTACCAAGCTTACTGAAGACGTACTTACTGAGTAATGAGAAGGCTATCATCGTACCTGCGGCTGTAGCTACAGCAGTCAGAGCACCAATAAGAGATAATGAAGCACCCCCTGTCCACCAAGATACAGCCACAGCTATTACAACAGTCACTGCCTGAAATAGACCAGTCTGATACCATTTGGTTTTAACTGTGTACTCAGTACAGATCAATACCTGCAAAGCACGCGCATACAAAGTTTCACGATCATGGGCAGAGAACAGCTTTCTGAATGCATGATCCAGAGGAACCATTAGCTGATCGTGCTCATGGCCTCGGGTTACCTTACTACCCCCAACTCTGACACTATGAGTTAACTCATATACCCTTACCTCTTCGTACTCGGTATCTGACGTCTGGAGTTTGTAGAAATGGTAAGTCATGGATTTAGTACCATAAGTACCATCAGAATTTTTAGTGGGGATCACACCATCTTCTGCATAACCAGAAGTAACGCTACCTTTGGGGCCAATAGAACCTGTGATCTTAGCATAACCAAGTAAGTCCATATTGTTGTAAGTAGCAATATCAGTATCTTCAGATTTAACCATAGCACCAAGATGCATCTCATAGGTGTCTAAGTCTGAAGCAGGCACATCCTCAGATCCTCCAGTATTTCCTGAGTTATCCCACATAGCTTCTGTATACTCAGGGCGTACATTACAGAGAGTGTAGAAGTAATTAAAAAGATACTCCTGCTCTAGGGTGTTTTCAGTATTGGCAGGTACTTGTAGGATTAACAGCACATCCCTGACTTTACTCAGTGAACTCAGGCTTTCATAAATCTGATCACCAACTTCAAGCCAGTCAAGCCCTAACTTTTTGCAAATTTTAACAGAAGTTTTATAGGCTTCCGTATCCTGGTAGTCATCAGAGATTAATCGCTTGCCCCCAAGTCTGTAATAGATACGAGGGAAATGTTGACCAAAATCGGCTACTGTTGTACCTGTGATGCCATCCAGATCAGGGTAAGAACCTGAACCATACTGATAAGTGAAATACCCAATATGGGTAGTAGAACCAGCAATCCACTGATAACAAACCATAAAATAGTCAGGACTATCATCGGTATCCTCCCCACTAGGATCTAACACAGCATTAGGGTCATAATCCCCTGAGTCACTATCATCAAGCACAGTATCTGTATCAATGTCTTCGTCTGCTGGGTTGTAGTCATAAACCCTAAAACCAGTATTGAAAAAGGCAACGACATTAACATTAACTGTATTAGTTGTGATATGCCGAGATACCATAGTCTCTACTATCGTGATTACACCCGTATCAGGGTCAGTAGTTTCAGTGGTTTGAATAGGATCTATCTCGTCAGTCTCACTGGTAGAAGTGCCCACATCCACTGAGCTAACCACATCAGATGGTAAGGTAAAACCATTCCAGTCTGTAGTATTACTGGTGGTATCCAAGGACTCTTCAGTAACTACATCATCGTACCCACCTGATCCATTTGGGGTACGTACAGTGGTAGTTACCTTGGTGGTTTCTACGGTAGTAATCCGCTTAACCCCAGCAAAGCTAAAAGCATACTCAACACGGATATAGTTGGATCCAGTAGAGCTAATCTCATCTGGTGTGTCTGCTCTGGTTAAGTCCTGCACCCTTGTAGGAGTGTAGCCACTCTGGGGTGAATACCCCCAATGCTGGAACATAACATCCCCAGCTCTTTCACTGGTTTCAGGGGTGATAAAGTTAATAGCATTATGAAGATAGCAAGAAGTACCCAAAGCTGAAGATCGCGCAGTTAACTCATTAGAAGTTGGGTTATACCCTTGAGTAGAAATTAGCTGTTGCCACATAGCATGTCTGAAATTACCAGGCACAAATTGACTATAAACATAGGTCAAATCGCTATGCCCTGTAAGAGAAACCAGCACATCATTTAAGGATTCTGCACCAGTAAAATCAGTAACAGCTACTGTAGATACTGTTGGTAAACCATAAGTGTACTTACTTTTTGCTGCCCAACGATAAGCAGCATCCCACTTAACATTATTAGCAGACCACCCATACTCTAGCATCAGATCAGTTAATGATTTGGTGTTATCTTCATCTAATACATAGGTAGTAATAGCCTGCCCAATTACATCAGGTAAGTAGTCATCATTTATTAATCGGGAATATGAAAAATCCCTGTATGTCTTTTTCTTGCCGCTAAAAAGTCCCATGGTGACCTCATAAAAAAGAAGGGAGCACTAGGCTCCCTTTATGATATATCAGACTCTTAGGAAGGGGTAACAGATACATCAATACCTGCCAAGAGTTTCTGGATAGCTTTACCTACCGTAGCATCATCCAGCAGGTTAGTACTGTTAGCCGAGGTATCCTCGTCAGTCTGTCTACGCACATTCCAGGTGTTCGACATAATCTGAGCAGCTTGCTGTTCAGCATTACGTTTATACCCATCTTTCTGTGCATTCATCAGCTCGACTTGAACATCGATAACAGAACCAGAACCAATGACAGTTGAGTCAGTCTGAGCTTTTTCAGTAATAGTTTTCTGAGCATAGTATTCAGTCTGTGCCTTAGCTTGTTCCACCTGCTCACGTAAGAGGGCAAGTTGTTCTCTCTGAACATCAATCTGGGCTTCCAAAAGCTCAATTTGTTTATTGGCTTGTTGCAGCTGTGCTGGGTACAGGGAAGTCAGTTGATAGTCTTTAAGCTCAGTATCTTTGGTGATATTAGCCGTCTGAGCCTGGATCTGCTCAATCTCATACGGCGTTTTCTGCATCTGGTCATGGATCTGATCAATCTGAGCTTGGGTAAGATCACTCTGCAATTCAAGCTGCTTAAACTCCAAAGCCTGTCGTTCTTTGGCTAAGAGAAACGAGATAGCAGCTTGCAGAGTAGAATCATAAGTTGCTGCATAGGTCTGCCCATAGGTAGGCCCAGTAATGCGGTTCTTCTCAAACTGTTCGTTGAGTTGAACACGCATTGTTTGCAGCAACTTATCCCAGACACCAGTACCTTTAAGATCAATAGTAGTAAGATCTGTGATATCCAGATCAGGGGCTACTACTGTATCAATGGTAATGTTAGTCATGGTTTATCCTTAGTCGTCCAGAGCACCACGTTGCAGCTGACTAAGCGCCAGTTCATCCAGCTCTGCTTGGGTCAGTGGAGGCAGCTCAGTAATGGTATAGGCTGGAATAGATTTAGACACTCGAATAGTAGTGCCATATTTACCAGGTTTAGAAGCAAAGATCTGAACCTGTTTTTCACGCAGCATGTTTACCATGATACGAGGTAAGTGGAATGGTTTATCCGGTTGGTTATATGGAACCAGTTTACGGATCTGGACACCAGCACCGTTGGATACACCCAACCATTCACCAGGCCACTCACGTTTATTTGGGTCATTACAGACGATGAGACAACGAACCAGAGCCATAGCTTCTTTATGCTTACGTTGGCGACGTTGTTCTTTGGTTTCGCCTTTAACAGGGCGTTCTTTTTCTTGGGGTTCCTGCCCTTCCATAACTTCTGCAATACGTGCAGCCAGTTTTTCAGAGCTGATATTAGGGTGGAAATCCACACCGAGTTGGTTAGCTTGAGCTTCCAGTAATTCACGATCTTGTTCAGTATACTGTGACATTTCTTACCTACCTTTATTTAATAAAAAACCGGGGAGGATTCCCCGGCTTTAAGCTTAATGCAAACTGATTTAATAAACCAGTATTACATCTTAGCAGTGGTCATGATCAGGCCAATACGCTCTGGACGTTGAGCCATGAAGCCATAGAACCAGCGCATAGAGATGAAGCCAGTCTCACCATACGGGTCAGTACGGTCGATGTTATCACCTGGTTTACGGCTGTTGATCTCAAACTTCACACGGTTACCAGAAGTCTGGAAGGTGATAGTAGAGAAGGAGTCATCACCAACACACAGCAGAGGGAATACATCGTACTTCGTGCCATCGTTGTAATACACAGACTCATCACCACCAGTCAGGGTAGCACCACCACCAGACCACTTCATCATCTTCTGGTTTTCGATCAGACGGAACTGACCTACTGAACCTACTTCACCATTAGCCAGGGAAGTACCCGCAGCGTAATGTTCAGCAGAGATGAATGCTGGCTGATCATGCAGGTTCTTCATTGCTTCCAGGGTAGGACGCAATTCAGGGCCACAGAACAGATAGCGAGCAGCTGGGATTACACGAGTATCGATATTACGAGTACCCGACAGGATGGTGGTTTTCTTCGGCGTATCAGCCTTATCCAGGGCCATAGCCAGCTTCATGAAGTTACTGTAAGACAGGACGTCGCCCTGGCCCAGTTCAGCACGGGAGTTGGCATCGCCTGCATAGACGATAGTACCTGCGTTGTTGATCAGGTCGATTTGCAAGGCATCTTCGTTCATGTCAGATGCAGCAATCATGATCTCACGGTTGATATGCTGGAGCAGCTCAGCATCGGTATCGAAGTTCAGAGAGTCACGGGTGTACTCAATGAAGAAACCAAACTTCTCGAAAGAACCTTCCAGTTCAATACGAGTAGTACCAACACGGTTAACACGACCACCGTTTTCACCCAGTACAGGGAATTTGTCTGGGATAGTACCGATATCACGGCTGGAACCATACAGGTTACCATTAGCAATTTTGGCACCAGTTGCATCGATACCCTGATCGTTAATGTTACGATCATCAAGCAGCGGCAGATAATGGAACATCTTCAGCTTTTTGCCGAAGTTAGACGGAATGGCTTTGGCAGAAGCCAGCTGAGTGAAGTACTGCTCTTTCTGAGCATCTTCCATTGCCTTACGCTGGTAATACGCAGTATTAATCTGCGGGCCAACGCTGGACGGTTTACCTTGGGCAGGAGCCTTATATTGCATAACCATAGGTCAGTAACCTCTTAATTAAATTTGCTTGGGTCAATCTTAGCAAATTCTTCTGGAGAAAGGGAAAAGATATCTTCAGGAGTTAATTTACGTTGACTGGTTTGTGGAGCTTGACGAGGTGCAGCTGCTGCACGACGTGCTTGAGCAGTTTGAGAGGCAGTGCCCTGTTTAAGCTGGGTAGTGGTAGCAACAGCTGGAGCTTGAGCCTGCTGTACCTGCTGCATTTGTTCAGGTGTAGCAGTAGCTTTTAACAGACCAGCTTCACGTAAACGTACTTCAGTATCACGGAATAACTGAAGCATTGGTTGTGCTGCCAGTTCTGGTTGGAACAACCGACGACGACTAACTTCATCCATGATCTGCTGATATTCACCACGGGTATTCATTTCCTGAAGCACACCCAGAATACCTGGGTTTTCAGTAATGAATTTCTGACTTGCATCATCCCAGCTCTGGGCAATGCCATTAAACATCTCAGTGAAACCAGGTTGGGTAACCAGCGTTTCAATGGTGTCATTCAGCTGCATCTGAACATCAGAAGGTGCTTGATAACTGGTTTGATAATTGTCTGCCTGAGCTACGTCGAACTCGTACAGATCAATACCGCTGTCCTTGACGAGCTTTGCAATTGCCTCTGGCTTCTTATTATGAAGATCCAGAAGGAAAGCCACAGTGGATTCATCCATTGCATTCGCTTGCTGAAGCATCTGAGCAACACGGCGAACTGGTTTCAGAGCAGCCATCTTCTCATGGTAGTTGGCACCCATCTGCATGAGCTTAACAGCTTCATCGGCAGATTTAATGGTGAGGTCACGACCGTTAGCCTTGAAAGGCTTACCAACAATTTGCTCGTATAACGCTTTGTAGTCCGGTGCGTTTTCGTTGCTGGAGTCAGGATCAGTCTTCTGAGACTGTGCTTTAGGATCTGTGTCTTCTGGATTATCAGAAGTTTCTTCCGGCTGCTCAGGATCAGTTTCAGGGGCGGTTTCTTCCTCTGGCTGTTCTGTTTCTTCTTCAGTCTCAGGAGTTTCTTCCTGATGTTCTTCAGAAGCTTCTTCACTGGTAGCCAGGGCATCAGCTTCCGCTGCTGCTTTTTCAGGATCAAATTTGCTTAATTCATCCTCAGACATGGAGAAGATATCATTCGGATCTAGTTGCTCATTTGAATTACTCATGGGTTAGTCCTCGTCGTAAAATTCTTCTCGGGTCTGCTCTGCTTCTCTGAGAGATTTAGTAGCCGTTGCCCGGTTATCTTTTACTTCATCCAGATATTGCTTAAAGGTAGCTACAGCATCAATCTTCCGAGCGATTTCATTATCTGGAGTCATATCACGAGTACGTGAATAAACCAGATCCAAAGCATGAGTCCCCAGATAGTTGAGTTCAATAAGCATACGAAAATCTGGATTAACCTCCAGACGTTCTAAAGCTTCACCCAGTGCTACCTGTTGCTTATACTTTTTTATATCGTTGTCGAGATTATTGATGTTCATAGAAACCTCATGAAAGAAGCAGGGGGACAATACAACAAATTGCCCCTCCTGCCTATAGTTTTAAATAAATTACGAGTTATTACCAGTGCTTTGAGTAGGAGGATTTAAATCCCTCTGTGCTCTTAACAACTGTAGCTGGCTATTATGGTTCAGTCTGGTATTAGCAAGTTGCTGGAGTAAACCAGATTGATGCTGTGCCTGAATCTGATCCAGGGTGCCTTGCTGTTTAAGAGCCTGAGCAGCAAGTAAGGTATCACCTTTAGCTTGTTCCATCTCCAGAGCTTGCTGGTGTTTAACCCCATTCTGAGTCTGCAAGAAGTCGAGACTATTCTTGTCAGTCTGGGATTGAATCTGACCAGCTTTAGCCATCTCAGTACCTTGCTTAACTTGGTTAAGCTGACCTTTGCTACCTTCAGCCATAGCTTGAGCACGAGTAAGATCAATCTGAGCCTGAAGCAGTTCAAGCTGTTTCTGCTGCATCATCTGCTGCATTGGATCAGGTTGAGGCTGATATTGCTCAATCTTACGAACCATATCAGGCATCTTGTTCAACCGTGCAATTTCAGCAAGGAACAGCTTACTGAAGTCAGGGCCAAGAGTTTGAGCACTGGTTTGCAGCATGAAAGCAAGCTGTTGAGCTTTAGCCTGATCGTCTTCAGCTGTAGAGATGGTAAGACGAAGATCATAGTTACCCGGTAAGTCATCACGACGAATAGGCACAAACTCATCTTCAGTAATACGAACTACAGTTTCCTCATCCAGGAACTCAGCATTCATTGCAATGATCTTACGACCAATCTTAATGAGGCCGTTGGATAAACGACGAAGGATGCCAAGCTCACGTTTAGAAGCAGCATCCAATGCACCACGTACACCAGCAGCTGTTTGACCTAAACCAGAACCAGAAATACCTTCTGCCCCGGAGAATGACTTAACCCCAGTCAGTGACTCAGCATCAGTATTCATAAGCTGAAGCATAAACTGAGCAGACTGTGGGATCTCAGGGAAGGTGTGGGTATGGATGCCTAAGCGAGGATCAGTACCAGGGTTAAACTCGTAATCATCACCACGTTGGAATTTACGCTTGTTGGTTTCATCCAGCATGTTCTTAGCAAAACCAGTCTGAGAGTTAGCTGACTTACCAAGCAAGTCAATCATACCCCTGGTTACTGCACCGATGATATCCTGGTTATCCTTCAGCAATTCTGCATCTGGTTCGCCATAGATGGAGTTCTTAACAGGCAGGTAAGGAACTGAGACAAACGGAATCTTCTTGTCCGGGAAAGGATTCTCTTCCAGACGGATCAATATACCGTTAACCCAGGTTGCTACAATAGGGCGTAACAAACCAGAATTATCAGTATCCCAATATCCCCAATACTCATAAGCAACAATTCTTTTTCGAGGTTTACCTTCCGGCTGGAAGTTGGGGTCATTAGGTGCTTCATAGTTTTGCTCAGTGAGAGGTGAACTGTTCGAGACATTGATGTTCTCCAGATTCTTGTATCGCCCATCTGCTTTAAGTTCAGCAAGGGACGTCTCAAAAGAATAGATAACAAACTTAGCGTTATCCAGGTCACCCTTACAAGAAGGGTCTACATACAGGTTATTTAAATCACAGACTTCTACCGTAGGACAGTTCTTAATTGTCTTCATCTCGGTAGTGTTAGCTACACCAATAGGAGTCAGTGCATAAGGGATCCCTGTATTTTTGAGAATCTCATAACCATCCTGTAATTGCTGAGGATAGTTTAAAAGATATACAGGATTCTCCTGCTCAACCTGAGCCATCTTTTGATAGATATCCATCATGTCAGCAGCAACAGAGTAGGAGTAGACAGGTTCCTGCTTAGGGACTTCCCTTTCTTCAAAATCCCAACCAACACGAACAATGATCGTACCATCATCAACCGCACTACGAACGTAGGCATCAATGAAAGCAACACGATCAATCTGTGTCTGGAATTGGTTATTAAGAATTAAACTGTTTTGTCTGGCACCCGGAACATCTTCCCAAGTTACTGGGTTAATATTGTACAAGTCTGGGGTAGATAAGAATGGCTCAGACAAAGCAGCATAACGCCACTCAGCCTGCTTACGAATAAGCTTAGGCTGAATCTTAGACTGCCCCTCACCTTTAGGGGTAGTCGTCTTACCTTTACGGTAGCGTTCCCACTCCGCTATTTTAGCGGTCTGAGTATCATGAATAGGCGTAGCATTGGTCAGATCCTGTTTAAGAATCGATAGAGTAGGTGGATTCTTCCATCCTGTCTCGATGCCTACAGGTTGATCATGGTAAGCTACACTTACGCTCTGATCTTCATCGTTCATAGTGTTCTAACCTTAGTGAATAATTTGTTGTATTAAACCAGAAAGAGGCCATACAAATGAAGTCCAATGCCGAAAAAGTAGCTGAACTCAATATTGCTTTTGGTAACCCTAAAGGCGATCTCTCCAATCCTAATGTCAATGCTATCAGAAAACAGGCAAAGCTGTGTCTTGAAGAGTCAGTGGAAGCCATTGAAGCCAGCAATCCTGACATGATGGTACAGGTACATTTGCAGAAACGCCTAACGAATGCTGATGTTGGCCCGGTAAATATGATCCAGTTAGCCGATGCTATTGGGGATATCCTCACTGTAGCTTATGGTCTGGCTCACGTTGCTGGCTTCGATGCGGATAAGATCTATGACCTAGTTCACGAATCTAATATGACTAAGTTCATTCGTCATGAAGATGAAGTGGAAGATGCTCTGTCTTATTACTGGGCTATGGGCTTTGGTGATGATGAGCTTACCATTGAGGGTGAATATCCCCGTGCTTACATCAAAGTGGCTAAAACCACTGTCATTGATGGCAAAGAGTATCCAGAAGGTAAGTTCCTCAAGAACATGATCACCTTCAAGGAGCCTGACTTTTCATCTCTGTTCCCTGGCTACGATCCTGAGCAAGCTGCCCACATGCAGAAAGTTGCTAAAAAACTGGGTGTAGGTGTTGCCTAAGCTAAGTAGCTATGGCATAACTAAATCCAGCGAAGATTCGGATTGGATTCCTGCTTTAGCCCCGGTTCGCTGGGGCTTCTTTTTTAAATACATTTACGAGTGTATTTAGAACAGAAGAAGCGTGTTGCGATGTTGATTCTGTTGCCATACCCCAACAAGGTATTTCAAAATACAGGCAGTGCCCTGTTATGTACAAAGGTCTAAAAACTGGAGTACCCTGGAACCAGAACCAGGTTATCGAACTCGGAGTAGCCCCTACTTTACAGGGGCTTATTTATAAAGATATTCAAGAGTGTTTTTATAAATAAGATGGGATAGCTAAACGGTGAAGCGGTAGACTGTTAATCTATGATAGCTGGGTTCGAGTCCCAGTCCCATCGCCAAATTTAGGAAGGTTGTCAGAGAGGCCGATTGTACCTGACTTGAAATCAGGAGGTGCAGAGATGCGCCCGAAGGTTCGAATCCTTCACCTTCCGCCAAATTGGAGCATAGCCAAGTAGGTTAAGGCATCGGTCTTTGATACCGACATTCTCTGGTTCGAATCCAGATGCTCCGGCCAACTTCCGACTCGCTACCGGAAGACCGTTAGGTAACACTAATCTCTGGGCTATCAACCCATGGGTGCTACCCTCAAATCAGTAGAGATAGTAAGTTACCGCCAGCCTCGTTTGGCAAACGTAAACTGCCTAGGATGCCCCTCTTCGGAGGGGGTTTTTCTTTATCTGGAGTAAATCAATGCATACAGATAAGCAAGGCTTCAGTGTCATTAAGGTGTTTGCCCTCAATGGCTACATCACTGTAGATAGTATTCTTCATAGACCACCTGAAGGTGTTTCTTTAGAAGACCTTGATGTTTGGGCAATTGAATCTCATCTAAGGACTGAAGTAGAAAGATTAGTAAAAGGTACAGATACCTCAACTAAACAAAAGTTAGGGTATTTTGTAGAATATCTCCCCGAAGTTTATTTAAAGGTATCCAAATGACTACCGTAACCAAAGCAAGTATCGAAGCCAAGATCCGTAATGTGTACTACATCAATGCTGGTGCAGCAGTACAAGCCAGTGACCAAGGTTATAATGAACGTGACCTTGAAGAACTCAAGCTGGTGACCATCTGTATCATCATTCTTGAGAATGGCTTCAAGGTTGAAGGTACTTCTGCCTGTGTAGATCCTAAAATCTACAATGAAGCCATTGGGCAGCAAGAAGCCTACAAAGCTGCTTTCGATAAAATCTGGGAGCTGGAAGGTTATGCTCTCAAACAGAAACTGTTTGAAAATGCCCAATAAGAAAAGCCCCGGTTAAGGGGCTTTATTTTTATCTGAAGTCTGACTTAGCAAACCTGCTGTATCCAGATCCCTGAGTAGAAACATCCACCCCTTGATCAGTCAGTACTGCACAGGCAGACAGATACTTATTGTAGTACTGGGTAGTCTCATTAGTCCCTGTTTGTAGACCACCATTGGTAGGTGCAGTCAATCGAGATGAGATGTAGTAAACCAATGCATCCAGGTAAGTAAAGGGTAAGTCCAGATCGATACGATCATAGGTAGTTACCCCGTTATCCTCCAGCTTAGGAATGCGAGCAGGTGCAGCTTTATAGAATACCTTCATGAAACCAGAAGGCATATTCTCAGGCAGTCTGATCACATTAACAGCAGGAGTATACAGCACAGGCAAGCCAGGCCCACAACTACCATAGCTGCCATAGGGGGTTCGGGTGGTGATGGTTGCCGGGTAGTCCAATGTGCTGTCATAGCGTGCCCATGAGTTTGGGGGTGTACAGTTGCATCCATGTCCACGCCCACACCCACAGCCTTTCGGCTGGGTGTGGTCTGTGTCCATGTTCAGCGGGTATTGTTGTCCGTCCTGATTATAGATAGAGAGGATCTCTACCACATCATCCTTAAAGGGATCATCACAATCCTGAATGAAAGCATTGCCCCGAAGCTTATGGGCAGTCACTGCATTTTTTCTATCCAGTACCAGTTTGGTATCCCCACAGCAATGCTTGAGCCATACCTCTTTCTGTTTCACAAAGAAACGCATATGGATATCAGTTAAACCAGCATTGATAATGGGCAACAGTCGTTTATTAAAAGTTTCAAATGGGATATCCGCCCCATTCTCAAACAAGGAGAGGTGAGATAACTCACCCGCTGCCAAGTTCTCTAACACATCTGATAATTTCAGTTTCATACAGGATCCTTAAACCAGATAGCTACTGAGTCGAGTATCTACTTCAACGTCTGGCTCATACCACACGTCTTTCTCTTCGTTGTAGTATACAGGTGCGGCTGCTCCTGGCTTAAAGGTTTTCAGTAAAGCCAGCTGAGAAATGGTATCGATGGCATCATCATGTTTGGATTTGAAGCCACCCAATGAAGCAAGACGAAGTTCTTCCATCATCTCAATCATTGCTTTACTGGTTCTCAGCTCTGAAGGAAAGTACATCTTCCCGGCTTTAAACCAGGGCACCACTACGTTGAAACGCTGGAGCTTATCAGTGGTAGGACGAATACCCGGTTGACTGGAGTTGTTACTGGAAGCCAAATTAAAGAAGATGTTCTTATCGATCTGCTGTTCAATAATCCATGGGATGAAACCAGACTGCTGACCAGTAACTTCAATACCAACTTCCTGTGGATTATACTGAGAAACCAGACGGAACAAGTCTCTGATATTCTGTCCCATGTGCTGACGTTCACAGATACCGTCCACATAGAACCAGTCACCGTTATTGTTCAGTGCCCATACAGAGATAACAGAGAAGTCAGCAGACTGCTTGTCACTGGTAGCAAAGTCAGTGGTGATGTAGAAGTTATAATTGCTCTTGTTCTTCAGCAGAGCAGCACGAGAGTAATAACGAATATCCCCATCAGCGATCAGGCGATCTTCATCAGACATGATCTTAAGCATCAGTTCCTGGTTGAACATGGCAATCTTGCCACCCAGTAATGCTTTCTCATACTGCTGTTTGACATAACGATAATCAAAACGATCAGGCCAGCTACCCCTGAACTCCGATTCCTCACAGGGGAACATCTCACACACTGGGTAGACGTTGACAGTCCATGCCCCAGACTCAACTGCTTTATACAGTGGGTCACCTGCGTTAAAGGGAGTACCAGACCAGATCATCATGTTGTTGGATGGGTGCAAGGCGTACTCTACTGCCTTGTATACCGTATCTTCGATAGCAGCAATGATGGTAGGGGAACGTGCATCCTCATCCGAAACCAGGTCATCAAGGATCGCCAGCTTAGGACGTTTACCCATCTCTTTCGTACCACGAACACCTGTCTTAGCACCATAGCCTTTGATTACTGTGGTTTGCCCTTCCAGGTTGGTAAACTCCCAACGAATATCCGTAAACTTGGCTTTAGGGATCATTCGCTTCAGGAACTCTGAGTTTTCCCAACGGAACTCTAAGTTCTTACGCATGTTCTTCACGCCGTTATCTACGGAGTCAGAAACATACAGGGCCAGCTCAATACGTCCAAATTCAGGCAGGCTACCAAACACACCCAGGTACAAGAACAGGTATTCAGCCATTACAGTAGTTTTAGCAGCACCACGGTGTACCATATTAGCAATACGCCGATCACCCGACACAACAGTGTCCAGCATTTTGTAGTGAAGCACTGGAGTCTTATGCTCCTCGCCCTGACCACCATTGACCAGCTTGATAAAGTTAACGAACTGCAAAGCAAACAGACTTGGCTTATACGTAGGATCCTCTGCATAAGACACCCCGTTTAGCCAATCTATTACCGTTTTCTTTGGCTGTTCAACGTCAAAAATATTACTCATAACCTTTCTCCTCTCCCAGTGCTGGACGCTTCTTACGTGGCAATATAATCACTGCTATCCAGCACATGAGGTATGTTAGAAATAACCAGGCATACCATTGGTCAATCGTCATCGCTGATTACCTCACCTTCGATAATACGGCCCTCAGCAATCTCCTTAGCTGTTCTCATACCACTGGCAATGACTTGTTGCTGTTCACGGCTCAAACCTTCCATAACCTGTCTCAGCTCGGTTAAGGTGGTATCCTGTTTCACAGAAACATCCAGCTCCACCTTCTTAGCTTCAGGAGGCCGCAGGTAGTTCATCAGTGCAGTGGCTGCATCACTCTGTACCTTCTCGCTGGTGGCAGTCTTCATGAGCAATGCCTGGTGCATCACAGCATCATGGAATACATGCCTGTACATAATATGAACAGGAATATACGCTACCTCTTTAAGGCTGGATACCAGTTTAGAGTTAGAGTACATACTGACATAAGCACTGACCTCCTTCGAAGACAGTCCTTTACTCAGATAATATTTATAGCGATCAGGGAAAGTCTTAATCCAGGCATCCTGGTTTGACATACCCATAGACAGGTAACTTACAAACTGCACAGCTTCCACATAATTACTGAGTCTGTACTTACCATTGGACAGTACGTTAGTGTACTGAAAGAGATTGTTTGCATACTGCTCTGCAAAACCAGGATCATTAGTTAAGATATCATTAATCTTATCTACCAGTTTAGTACTGGCTTTCTTACCCAGGTTACTGGGCAATGCATTCTTAAACTCTTCTAGCGTAATCTTTGACATAAACACCTCCAGTTATTGGAGGGAGTATATGCTATAGGTAGGTTTAGGTACAAACAGTAAAGGGGCACTAAGCCCCTCTTGTCTTACTTGAAGTTAGCAATGCGTAAACCAAGAATGGAACTGTAAGTACGCATTACTTCAAGCTGCATACGTAACAGAGTTTTATCTTCAGTAGCCAGAAGCTCAAAGGTACTGGTCTTGGTAAACTCACTTAACTTATGGAGTTTACCTTCTAACTCTGCCTGTTCAAGCACCACCCTTTCAGCTGGAGTGCCTGAAGGTTTATAAGCCTCTTCAAACACCTGCTTAGGTGACCATGAGATATAGTTACTAAAGTCTGCATGGTTAGGGTTTCCCTGGCCTACATACTCAACCAAGTACCCTGCATCTTCTGGGTTTTCATCAGAAGGGGTTACCCATCCACGTAATTTATTGTACTCGCCACGGGACATTTCTTTAGCTTTGATAACCTTAGTTCCTGTGTACTGTTGCATAACCTTACCCGCCTATAGTGAAATTTATATATTTTATATATGAGAGTTAAAACATAAGCAAGATATAGGTGCATTCGGTTTCAACTTTTGCATATGGGAATTTTTTCTAATTTGGGTATGAGTGTAGTACTTACTACCTGGCGACTACACATACCGGAAGCTACCCCCGGAGCTGAACGATAAAAAAGAATTCTTACTCATGTCCATTTACTTTTCTCTTACACATTATTGAGCACGCTCAATCAATGGATAACAAGCTCATGCTTGCTGTTATCTCCTGAACCTTAGTGTCAGGTGTCCAAGCATGTGTCGTTAGTCATCACTAACCTAGCAAGGGTATCATGCCTTGCATCCATAACTTAGCTAAGAGGAATTAAACCATGGGTATTCGCGCAGTGTATGACTCAGCAACCAAGACTATCACTGATACCATTGATACTGCTGGTCTGCTTGCTTCAGCTGGTAAACGTCTGGCTGAAGTAGCAGATAACAAAGCCAAGCGCTTCAGTGAGATGGTAGAGCTGAAGGATAAAGCTGAATACATCAGCACCAAGAAGCAGCTGGAGAACCAGCTGGCTGCACTTGGCGTATCGTTAGAAGACGATAAGTAATAAATAAGCTCACCTTCGGGTGAGCTATTTAATTTAATGCATACACATAAAATCATACACACACATGTACACACATCATACACAATACACACTGTGCTACATGACAGTACAGGTGCGCTCCTCCGTTTCAAAACTTGTGGCAAACTTACTCTCTGGCGTATGTCAGCCTAACTCTGTACTACTTCCTGTATACAGTAAGTTACTGATAAGCCAGTCCAGATTAATCTATATATCAATTCTGAATATGCTTATAACAAAATGATATAAGACAAACCACTTGACACAGTGTTACTATCTCACTCAATCCCTTAACACAATCCCTCACTAACCCACCCTCAGTCATCAAATAGCTATAGATCTATTCTATGTAGAATCACCAGTTATCTCCGTACATCCTACCGGTGTACTCCGATAACAATCACTCATCACCGTGACCAGTTAACTTAATACTTATATAGGGAATGGTGAGAATTGAGTGTCAAAGTACTAATAATCAGATAGTCATAGCTATCTCTATACTCTCCCTATACCTCATCATCCACCTACCTCATACCTAAACCAACCTATACTCTATCGTTATAGGTGCATATACCGTAGGTAAGTCATGCCTGCACGAAGTGCGGGTATGGCTATATCCACACTAACATTACTGGTATTACACAGGGAGTAGTACGAAGCGACAGCGAGAGTACTACGACCATGTATTGCCTACAGGCAATGAATAGAAGTGTTCACTTAAACTAATAAGGATATGGGTATGTCTATTATCGTAACGTACATGTTGATTGATTCTGTGTCTGAACAAGAGAAAGAGTTTGGAGCACTCAGTGCTGTAGCCGACTGGGTACAAGGTATTGGCGAAGATATGTTCACCTCTGTAAATATCTTTGATGGGTATGGTTCATCCATTTCAGATTTACAAACCATGCACGATATTATTCGTGCTAATAAAGAAGCTGAATATCAAGTTCTCAACAACGCTGCCTTACCAACTAAAGAGGCCATTATCAGTGAGAAGAATGATACTCCTGTAGGTTTTGCTAGTTGGTGCTGGGGAGCTGACTTTGGTTATGAAGATTACCAAGGTATGGCTACTGAACGAGGCATACCTCCATTAAGTAAGCCTATATTTGAGTATATCCACAACTGGTGGAATGAGCAGTTAGCTCAAAGTACTTATTTAAATAAATAAATAAATAACTCACCAATGCCCTGTGAAACCAGGGCTATTAATCAATATGCCAAATTAGAGGGTTAAACCATGCAAGTAATCAAATTCCACGAATTAGAAGATGGTACTCAGTTCATGTTTGTCCAGACATGGGCATATGGTGACCGTAATGTATGGCAGAAAGCCATAGAAGATGGTGATAACCATAACTGTGTGCTCATCAAAGATAGTAATAAAGTTAGCTTTGCTGGTCATAATACTTTAGTAATCCCAGTTCATTAAACCAGAGGTATCTATGTCTATTACTACAATCTATACCGATGTTATATTTGTATCAGCATACAAGTTCAGTATTGGTGATGGCATCATTGAATCAGTACCAAGTTTCTGGCAACTGGTATTCAGCCAATAATCAGTAACTAATCATAACTATGGTCTGCCATATGAACGTTATTATACGTTTGTAACTAAGCCTACCCGTAAGCAAATACGTAAAGCTCGTAAACACTTCAAAGTGTGCTACGACATGTACGAAAACTTATAATTGAGGTAATTATGGATCTTGAATTAGAGCTGCATCGTAAAGCTATCAAAGAAGCATCATATCCACATATCACTCGTAGACTAGTTCAAGACCATCTAGGTCAACAGTGGTATGTCAATCGTATTGAAATAACCATCATGGGTGAAGAGTTCTATCACGTTAAATCAGAGATTAAAGGTGATAAACAACATCTGTATTCATTACTGATGAATATGCTCACCCATATCAAGAAAGGTGGTGTGCTCAACCTTGAGCACTGGAAACGTATTCAGTATACCTATTAAACAAAAGCCCTCACTGGAGGGCTTAGTTTATTAACGTGTTCTCCGAACACTTTTGTGAATCGGTCTACTGGAGACAGGGGATGAACACTCAACAAGTAATTCTAGCCCTAAAGATAGGGTGTAAAGTACGCTCTCCTAACTGGAAGCAGGGTGAATTCATTGAACTGGAAAGTGGTAGTGGACTATGTATAGATGAATGTAAATTAGTTCATATACATATTGATGAAATACCTCTGTGTTATGACCCAGCACAAGAATGGGAGTTATTCAATGACAACAACTGAAGCATTGCTTGCAATGAAAATAGGTTGCAAGGTTATCCCTGCTACCTGGACTGATTATACTAACTATTATGATTTACAAGGTAACTGCATTTGTTATGTGCATAAACCTCTAAACTTTGTAAGCTTAGCCTGTGCTGTACATAAGTTTACTGAAGAATATGCAGATATGGAGTGGAAACTATATGACGAATCAGGAAGCCCTACTAGCAATGAAGATCGGATGTAAAATCAGAGCTGATTGGATGAAGCCAGGACTCTTCTATTATATCAAAGGAGATAATGTATGCTGTGATGATGCTGTCCCACCTGGGCTTATTAAAGTATCTGAATTCTGCTCATTCTTTGATGACTCTCACAATTGGTACATTGTATGACTGCTAAAGAAGCATTATTAATGCTGAAACTAGGAGCTAAGATAAAAAGATCAGTATGGGATAGTGGTTCTTATATAACATTGTCCAAGGATAGCATAATACTTGTAAGATTTCTTGATGGCCATACTATCACAGATACTGTAGAGGGCTTCCTAGCTCAAAAATGGACAGATTGGGAGGTATATTGTCCACAGGACAATAAATGAATATGTTACTGCTTGCTTACATATCTGGTTTTATCCTAATCCTCTATTTACTATGGGAACATTACTATGAGTAAAATAATCTATGTCTATGCACCAGCTGTACAAAAGTGTATTCATATCCGTGTTACTGATGCATGGCTCAAGAAGGTAAAGATGGCTTTAGCCATTGGCTGTACCCTTGATGGTTACTATATTGATGGTTCACGTATTAAACGTAAGAACCAGAGAAATGTAGCCAGTGATCGTAATGACACTGATGATATGTTTAAAGGGTACGAGGTATTCCTTAATAAACATGGTGTATGGGAATTCAAGAAATATGTACCTAAACAAAGATTCCACAGTGTAGTAAGTGGACGTTGGTCAAATAATGTTGGAAGCATTTAAAACTTACCTAAGGAGTAATCATGCTTATTGAATTAAGTACATTAAATACCCCTCGTAAACCTTTCTGGGAAGTTGATACTAAGCAACCACCTATCTATTCATTATCAGAGGCTGAGCTTAAGAAAGCTCGTGTTCAACATAGTATTGGTATTACTGAACCGAGGGTTAACGTATTTAAACTACGCATTAAAATGGGTATAAGAGTATCTGTTAAAAACGTAGTATTTCTCAATAACAATAAAGCTATGAAGCTTTATAAAGACGATCAAGGTTTCTACCTTAAGGAAATAGGCTGGTGAAATACTTCGCAATTATCTCATTCTTCTGCAATGAGAACTTCAACAATGCACTCAATGTAATTGAGCAATATAAGCCTGTATTAACCCAGGAGGAGTATGACTGGTTAATATCAGTATGGGGGTAGTATGACTTACTATGCTGTATTCGGGGATATTCATCCCTCAATGATGGTTAGGGTAGATGATGCTGAAGTTAAAGCTATTCAAACTAAACTAGCCATTGGTATTAAACCAGAGGACATAAGACTACAGAACAAGTTACGTGATGGTAGCAGAAATCTGGGGACTCAAGATTATCTAATTCTTAATGGTATTGACTATGCAATTATAAGTAAAGGTCAGTACCTATGCCTGGAGATCGCAGATGACACAGCAATCTAACCAAGTATTTAACTGGCATTCTAAGATGCTGGGTGAAGGTACTATATCTTATTATAGTGACTTCAACATTGGCATCAATGCCACTATCACTATCACCAAATTCAATGTAGCACTGGAGAAGTTCCCACGTATTGCAGTGGTAGACTTCCCAGCTTCATTAGATGGTTTTTATAAAAAGAACTTCACTATCAAAGTAGATATGCGTGAAATTAAAGCTCTGATGGCTAAAGTAGCCATTGGAGTCCCAGTTATCCTTGAACAACGGATCTCATTCTCATGATCGATGTAAATATTACTCTGGAACAATGCCAGCTGGCTTATGAAGGTGGTATGGATGAGTTAGCTCTCAAGCTATTCACCCGTGCTGTAAGCCATTTGTGTGCAAATGTGGGTGAGACTGAAGCACTCAATGTAGTGGCTGAAATCCTCACTGAAGACTGTATTGATACTCTTCGTGAATACCAAGCTCTCATTATCTCCGATCCGGCAGAACATGCTGCCTATGAAGATATCATTTCGTCTATCTTTCTTATTTAAGACATTGCCCACAGGGCAATGAATGCAAAGGCAATCCTGCCTGTTCGTTCTTCATTTCATATTAACTATCGAGGTATTTATCATGGCTTTTCAGAAAAACACTGCTGCAAGCAACACTTCCAATTCCTCTGCTAACAACGCTGCTGCTCCTGTAGAGCGTAACGTTGGTGGCTATCTGAACATCGGCGTCAAAGGCCGTGATGGTCAGGTTCGTCGTCTGGGCCAGGGTGGCCGTGGCATCGCTCTGCGTGAAGATCATCCGGTTGAAGGTGCAGTACTGGCCTTCCTGCGTGAGCATGGCGTAGAAGCCCTTTCAGAGCGTCTGGTAATCACCTTTGGTGATGCCAAAGCACTGGAAAACTTCGAACTGTAATCCATATGCCCAGCCTAGTGCTGGGCTATTTAATTGAGGAGTTCGCATGAATGATTCATGGAATCATCTCGAAGGCAGAGGTATTACTGCAATACATGCTCAACATGTCTTTATTATCTTACAACTCTCGTGGCTTAAACAACTTCGTACCCAGTATATGTTGGGTATTGAAGAGCCTACTCTTAGGCTTCCGGGAGTGGTAGGTAAATACAAAACTAACAGTGAATACAGGATTATTACTGATTACTACCCTGAAGGTGTTGGCAGATCTAAACCAAGAATAATAGCTGACAGGATCAATGAACCTGGCTGTGAATGGCAATTACGAGTAATACAAGGAACTAACTAATGCAGCATAAATGGTTACCAGTTGAGGAACTTCAGGCCATCAACGAACGTCAGTTCAATAAACGTCATATTGATGGTTATATCCGTAAAGAGCTGTTTGAAGACCCTGAATGTAACCTTTTAGATAAGGTAGAACAGGGTGTATCTCTGTTAAACCAGTGGCTTGAAGGTCAGTATTATGACTCTAAAGCTGTACGCCTTAACCACCTCAAATCCCTTGATCTGGAAGCTATTGTGAAAGAAGTGTTCGTGGGAATTATGTATTTCCCTGAACCTACTCCAATGGTCAACGTAGTAGGCCAGTTGGCTTCCAGACTGGGTTTCGATGATAAACGTGACAGCATTCAGACTATGGCTGAAATCGTTGCTGTCCTTACGGATACTGACGTATATGACATTAACAAGCCTCATCCTAAAGCATCTCTGTATATCGTTAGCAATATTGGGTTGCCTGACCAGTTGGCTCAATACATTGAGCGTTCGTGTTATCTACCACCACTGGTTTGCCCACCCAAGAAGCTTACCCATAACATGGATACTCCTTACCTTACTTATTCATCTGATAGCCTTATTCTAGGGGGATCATTCAATCACCATAACGAGGATATCTGTCTGGATGTAATCAACAGCCGTAATGCTGTGCCTTACTCTCTGGACGTAGAATTCCTCTGTAACTATGAGGAAGAACCTACATTTGACCTCAATGAGATCGATGAAGAGAAGCTCCAGAAACACCGTAAGAAACCTCTCACACCGTGGGAGAAGGCTGATCTGGTACGTAAACAGAAAGACAACTGGATGCGTTACAAACGTCAGTCGTACTACTTCTATAGCCTGATGGTAAACCAGGGTAATAAGTTCTACTTTGGCAACAAGGTAGACAAGCGTGGACGTATCTATACCCAGGGATATCACATCAACCTTCAAGGCACTCCCTTCAAGAAAGCCAGCTTAAACTTTGCCAATAAAGAGCAAGTAACTGGTGTGCCTGATGAATTTAAACTTTAAATAGAGAGACTTAACTAATGGTAATCAAACAAGAAGTATTGGAAAAAATCATAGAGATAATAGAAGGCTGGTCAGATCCCCAGATGACCAAGGAACAGCTGGAAGCTAAAGGTAGTGAAGTAAAGGAAAGTCTGGGGATTGACCCTAGTAGACAAGATCTTACTAGAGAAGAATTAAACCTTATTAGCGAAGCAGTAGCCCAAGCTGTTTCTATTTATGATGAGAGAAAATCCAATGCAAATTAACACCGCTTATGGTCCAAACTTCAAATATATGTCTGGTTGGGAATACATGTGCATCGACGTAGCCAACTACTACGGACTGGACAAGAAACTGTTCGAAGAACGTATTCAGTGGGTGTACGACAACATCAAGGATCTGGAATCCAAGGTTCAGGATGCTGAAACCCCTGAGCTGTACCACAAGGCTGTCATGACTTTACGTCGTGTACAGCGTGGGGAAGCTGTAGGTAACATCACCTATTGGGATGGCTGCTGCTCTGGCATTCAGATTATGAGTGCCCTCACAGGCTGTGAGAAGGGTGCATACAACACTGGCTGTATTGACCCAGAGAAACGTATGGATGCCTACAGCAACACCACAGAGGCCATGAATGGCGTTCTGAAGCGTAAAGGTCTGGATAGTATCCAAGTACCTCGTAGCCATATCAAACAAGCTGTAATGACCTCTGGTTACGGTTCTAAGGCTGTGCCTAAGAAGGTATTCGGTGAGGGCGAGATGCTGGACTACTTCTACGAAGCAGCCCACATCATCGCTCCTGGTGCGTTCAACCTCATGGATGAACTCCTGGGTTCCTGGCGTCCTTATGCTCTGGAACACGTTCTGGAGCTGCCTGATGGCTTCATTGCTAAGATGAAAGTCATGGAAACTCTGGAAACCAGAATTGAAGTAGATGAGCTTGATCACGCTACTTTCACCATGGAATACAAAGAGAACCGGGGTACAGAGAAAGGCCGTGCTAACGTAGCCAATACCATCCACTGCTGTGATGCCTATTTGCTGCGTGAACTGGAGCGTCTGTGCAACTATGATCCAGAACTGGTAGCAGAGGTGCAGAAGATGCTGGAAGCACGTCTGTTGGCTCATACCATGGGTATACAGGCTGAAGAAGCTACTGGTGATATGGTACGTCGTATCCGCCTGTGGAATGAGAATAAGCAGTCTTCTATGGTTATTCTCAACGATATCAACTGGAGCAACTACATGCAGTTACCTATCGACTTAGCTCGTGATGTAATGCGTAAAGTTAACTTCATGTTGACCTACAAACCATTCCCTGTGGCTACTGTTCACGATGCCTTCGGTTCACACCCAAACAACTGTAACGAAGTACGGTACTGGTACAAAGAGATGCTGGCAGAATTCGCTGATAGCACCATTCTGCAATCCCTGATGAACCAGTTATATCAAACCACTGATGGTGTATATACCAAACTGTCTAACAACCTCGGAGATAAGATACGTGGATCCAACTATGCTCTTTCATAGTATGATTCTTACTCATTTGAGGAGAATACTATGGCTAGTGTAGATGAGTACATGAAGCTCAACTCCCCCTTGCAAAAGCGGGGGGAGGAGCTAAAGAAACAAAGTAGTAAAAGCTGGGAAGCATTAGGTAATCCCACCAGCATTTCAGAGTATCTGGATGCTGTGGGTAAACTTGCTGCCCAGCAAAAAGCAGTATATGACTCCAGCCAACCACCTGTAGTTTCACAGCTATGGAGAAACCTAAACCCAGCTACATCAATTCCTGATGCTATAGGTAATTTCTACAGTGCCAGCCAGAATGATGACTACGTGGGGATGGGTGTAGCAGCAGCTACAGGTATTCCATTCATTCCGGCTTTCAAAGCATTGAAAGCTATCAACCCACTAATGAAACTTGATTTGGCTAAATCAGGGGCCAGAGCAGTTACCAATGAGTTAGGTAGTCGATTAAGTGACTACTTCAGTGAATAACTAAAAACCTACCCTTCGGGGTAGGTTTATTTTTTAGGGTTACATAATGAATACTGGCATAGATTTTCCCCCAGTCCTTGTAGACCTTCCCAAGGGGATAACCTTCTTGGTAGTACATAAAGATTGCCCTGGAATCAAAGAGTTTGCTTTAAAAATTCATATGGGAATCCTCAAGCCTTTTGGCTGGAACATAGAATTCCACAAGAAATACGCCATTCACCATAAAGACCCAAATGCCTTGTTAATACCTATACAGAAAGATGGTATGACAGAAGTACAGATCGATTGTACAGATAATTTTGTATTTGTGGCTCATGGTATGGCTAACTGGAGAACACCTTATGAAGAGTAACCGATACATCCCTATTACCCTAGCTAAACTAATTAAGACCAGCGCATCAATTGGGCTTAAAGAAGTACGTTATGAACAGCCTTATAATGAAACACCAGATGTCGTACTTGCAACTACAGGAGTACCCCCAGGTACTCAGTGTAAATCACACAGAAGCATGAAAACTAACATGATCATATGGGAGGCTAAATGGCCGTAATACTAAGCTTTGATGCCCTCCGGGCATCTTTGCGAGTGTTTCCGTCAACGGTAAGGAGTAATAAATGGGATGTGACATTCATATCTATCGTGAACGTAAGGTAAATGGTAGCTGGGAAACCAGTACAACAGAGACAGTCGAACACTATGGGGACGGGGATGAATATACCAGCATCTCCAATGGTATTGACTCCTTCGAAGAAGGTGTTACACGCTATGTAGGCAGAAATTATGTCCTATTCAGCTTCCTCTCTGGCGTGAGATCCTATGGGGAAACCTGGTTTATGGATCCTATTGCAGAAGACAGGGGATTCCCTGAAGACATTTGTGACGTTAATAGGCAGCTGCTGGATGACTGTGACTTGCATAGTCATGGGTACGTTACCCTTGCAGAGCTATTAGAACTCATTCAAGAAACTAAAACAGAGCTAACCAAAAGCTCTATTGGTGCTTCTACGTTAGATGGGTTAAGTATTAGCAGACTATTAGATGGACTTAATAACCTGCTTGAAACAGTTAACTGGGATAACTACTTTGAGGGTTTAGATCCTGAAAGTGAGTGCAGAATTCTTATCTGCTATGACAACTGAAGTGGGCTTAAGCCTTTGTGACCTCCGGTCACTTCTGTGAGTCGCTCGACTCATTACCATCACTTAATTCTTATCTATGCCATTGGCAGGGGAGCTAGTCTCCCCTCATTTTTAGTAGTTCAGAGTGTTCCAGTAGTACTTCTTAGTACTACTAGTACGCTTTCAACCTATATTCTAAATTTACCAAAAATCCCCATTTTGACTAAAGTAACCTATAGGCTAACGGGGTTTAAGACAGTCTTAACCTATATCCTAAAGAGGCTCCTATGATCTACGTATTAATTGCTTTAGCCATTTGCTGTATCAACTATATCTGGTGGACACACCTGGTAAGGATTTCAAGAGCTGAACTGGAAAAAGCGGAGTACGAGTACGAAGCTACCCAGACAGTCAAAGCTCACTTACGTCTCTGCGGTTATGAGGCAAAACTTCACCGTCAACAAATGTGGCAAGGGTTCTGGGGAATCACGGCATTCATCTGCGCCCTTGTCTGGAGCTGTATGTACAATGGATAAAAATGAAATCAACAAAACGATGAAAGACTTCGACGAAGCTATCGATAAAGCGGAAGCTGAGGTAGCTCGTCTGCAAGAACTTCGCCGTGAGTTCATCAATCAATACAACCTGAATAAGGAAACCAGTGATGATCTCTGTACTAATTAATGGTGCTTCAATCTTCATTAGTTACCTGGTGTTCACCTTTTTGCACTGGGAAGTACCCTATGTTGTAGGGCTTCAAAGTGCAATGTCATACACGATAGGGTTATTTACATTCCCTAAATAATAAGGAAACCAGCAATGAAGACATGGTGGATCAATCGTGATCCTGAAACCCATGCCTACCTTCCTGAATGCCGATCCATAAGCCAGAGTAATTCTTATACAAAGCATGAACCTGGGTTCAGAGGAACACCTCGGCTTATAGAGACTAATAAAAGTGCTAAACACGCATTAACTCTATGGCGACAGGGTAGATGGGGTATGCACTGGGAAGATGGTATTGATGTGTATCAAAGTAAACCTCACCGTGAAACTCTTCCAATGGAGACAGTCGAAGTGACTCTTCAACGCTGCCTTGAAGGCAAACCAATGGTATTCGTATTCGGATCCAATGAAGCAGGTATCCATGGTGCTGGTGCTGCTAAAACAGCCCTACAGCTCTATGGTGCTGTACTGGGTAAAGGCCATGGTCACTATGGCAATAGCTATGCCCTGCCTACTAAGTCTCCTGGCTTACGTACTCTGCGTGGGCAGGTGATCCATGAATATGTGGATATCTTCCTGGCTTATGCACGGGAACATGATGAACTGAACTTCATGGTCACCCGTGTGGGCTGTGGTCTTGCTGGCTTAAAAGACAGCGACATTGCTCCTATGTTCAAAAATGCCCCAGGCAACTGTTATTTCGATAAGGTCTGGGAACAGTATTTAATCAATCCTAAAGTATGGGGGACTTTTTGAAAAAGTCAGAAATTGCTTTGATGAAGAAGTTACTCACTACTTACAAAGATGAACTTCTTCAAAAGGCTTGTGAGTTTAATCCTCCCAATAGGGAATTAGCTCACTTGTCTAATAAAGTAAAAAATGCAGTACTCGACATTAATGATGCTGAGTGCTTAGTGAAAAAGTTAAAAAATAAGGAATCCAAATGACAGCTATCAATTCTGCCCCACTTCTGGTTATGGCTCGTGAAGGCTACTGTATGCATCAGATCTCATCAGTATCCGGGATTAAACTGGAAACTGTACGGGGTATTCTCCGTGCTGCAAACCAGAATGGTGAATTTGATGCTGCCCTGCATCTGTCACCTACTAAACGTCAGGTATTCCATAACCCTGCAATTCTGGCTTCCCGTGCCTATATGTACCCTCAAGTACCTCCTATGGACTATGGCAAGCTGGAAGAACGTATCCATGCCCTCATGGCTTCTGGTGAAAATGTCTGGGGTAATCCAGAAGTTAAACCAGCAAAGCCTAAGCTGACTCCTACAGAGTATTTGAAAGTAGCACAGGATACTGCTGCCATTCTGGCTGCTAAAAAATCACTGGAAAAGGCTAAAGAAGTAGTCGATTCCATTAACCCATTAACCTACGTCCAACACCTGGAAGATGAAGATCTGATGTATCTGCTTCAGGTGGGGATGAACGAACTGCAAAAACGCTATTATGGAAAAGATGAAGCCAGTAGTTAATAGCCTCTATCCCACAGCCGACAGTCTGGACGATGCAATGAATCGTGCTAAAGCCAGTCTGTATGGCTGCTCCCCTAACGATGTACATGCTGCTGTCATGTGCTACCACAACACCCTGATCAAAGAGATGCTCAATGCTCGACAAGATACTGGAGGAACTTCCCAACCGTAGGGAAGAAATACTCCAGCGTGTATTTGAACGAGTAGATATCAAAGATCTTGGCTTTAAACTTGAAGGCTTACCAAGCCCTTGCTTCATATGGACTGGCCCTGATTCAGGGACTGGACGTGGTGGAGGCTATGGGCGTATGAGTCTCAATAGCCAAACTGTAGCTACTCATATCGTTGTATATACCCACTTCTACGGCTATATCCCATCCAAGAAGCAGATAGACCATAAGTGTCGTAATCGCTTGTGTTGCAACCCAGCACACCTGGAAATGGTAAGCCAGAAAGAAAACTGTAAGCGGCGTGACGCTGCTAATAAGGAGTAACTATGTGGTTACGCTTTTATCTGTACTGTGTGGTACTCCTGATTTTGTCAGGGGTGTTATACGGGGGAATTCTCCCCAATATGGTATCCAGTAAAGACACTGTAATGGTGGTGCTGGGTATTGCTGGTGCTCTGGTGTGGCCTGCTCTGGTGGTCACTTTCGTTTATCGTCAAATCAAAAAGAAGATCAAACATGCGTAAATTTATCATGGGCTGCATTCTGGCAGTCGTTGCAATGACCTCACTGACAGGCTGCTATGAGCGTGTCGAACCAGGTAACGTAGGTATCATCGTTAACCGTCTCGGTGACGAGAAGGGTGTCGATCAAGAAGTCAAAGGCGTAGGCCGCTACTGGATCGGTTGGAACGAAGATCTGTATACGTTCCCGACCTTCAAGCAGATGAAAACTTATGAAGATAAGTTTTATTTCCAGCTGTCTGATGGTACTCAGATCGGACATCAGCTGGCAATCAGCTATAAGGTTAATCCAACCAAAGTTGTAACCATCTTCCAGACCTACCGTAAAGGTGTGGATGAAATTACCGATCAAGACCTTCGTCAACGTATTGCGGATATCCTGAACCGTCAGGGTAACCTCATCAATACTGACAAGTTTATTGATGGTGGTAAATCTCGTCTGCTGGACAGCGTAGCTAATGCAGTCAAGCAAGAGATGGAACCAGTCGGTATCGACATTATGGCAATTTCCTGGGTAGGTGCTCCCGAATACCCGGATAACGTCAAGCGTGCTATTAACGCTAAAGTCGAAGCTACTCAAAAGACCCTGCAACGCGAGCAGGAAGTACAGCAACGCATTGCTGAAGCAAACATGGCTCGTGAACAAGCTCGTGGTGAAGCGGATGCCGTGGTGCTGAAAGCAAAAGCAGAAGCTGATGCCATCAAATTACGTGGTGATGCACTGCGTGAAAACCCTGGTGTAATGGAACTGGAAGCAATCAATAAGTGGAATGGTGTATTACCTACCACAATGATTCCAGGTGCTGCTACACCTTTTGTACCTGTTAAGTAACTTCCTAAACCTGGTTTCATGTAAGCCAGGTTTGTGAATGTTATCCACACTATTCCCTAACTATTTAGAAAATCTGGAGGATTAATGATCGTATCTAAATTCGGATACATGGTTGTTACCAAAGAGGGGCAACTTGAACATTATGGCTTTGAATTTGCCCGATCATATCCAGGTGAACCTGACACCCTATTTGGGAGAATCAAAGCAATTCAGAATGCTGTAGCAGGAGCTAAAAAGTTACCTGTTAATGCATTTAAACCTATTCGCTAATTCGTTTACACGTCCATTAAGGAATTCTTATGTTCGATGTTGCACTAGCAATCGGTGTCACTACTGACACTACCACAGAAATTACTGTTCAAGTGATCCTTGATGGTGTGCCTATCATGGATCCCCAAGTCATTACTGCTCAGGTAATGTCTGCTGTATCAAACAAGATCCTTGCCCAAGGTGGTAAGGGTATCGGTTACATGATCAATAAAGACGGTAGCTTAGGCGACCGTATTAAATTCACCGCATCTAAAGTAGAGACTATCTAACATGGCAACGACTCTGACAACTCCGCTCGACATTTCCAAAGCTGCTAACACCGTAGCCCACATCATGAAGCAAGGTCTTGTACCCATGCTGTATGGTGCTCCTGGCTTCGGTAAATCCTCCATTGCGCAGGAAGTAGCTGATACCTACAACCTGCTGCTGATCGACCTTCGTCTGGCTGGTATGGAACCAGTGGACATGAATGGCGTACTGGGCTTCAACGAAGACAAGTCCAAAGGTAAATACATCCCTCTGGATGAAATCCCGTTGGAAGGCGATCCTATTCCAGTTAACCCTAAAACTGGCAAGCAGTATGCTGGTTTCCTGGTACTGCTGGACGAACTGACCTCTGCTGCTGACGATACCAAAGCTGCAAGCTACAAGTTCATTCTGGACAAGAAAGTAGGCCAGAAACATGTACACAAACGTATGTGGATCATGGCTGCTGGTAACCGTGAAGATGACGGTGCAATTGCATCCTCTCTGGGTACTGCTCTGGGTTCTCGTGTGGTCAACCTGACTATCAAAGAAAACCTGAAGTACTGGCTGAAACTGTTCACTGCAACTCTGGATCCTCGTATTGTAGCATTCCTCAACTACGAGCCAGATGCATTCAACAAATTCAACCCGGATGCCAATGAGTATACCCATGCATGTGCTCGTACCTGGTCTATGCTGTCCAAGCTCATCACCCCACTGGAATCTATTGAAGGCTGGGAACCGATGATCGATGGCACTGTAGGCGTAGCTACTGGACGCAGCTTCCGTACCTTCGTTACTTACTTCTCCAAAGTAGTAACTATGGAACAGATCCTCAAAGATCCTGAAGGTGCTCGTATCCCAACTAACGAACCATCCTGGATGTATGCACTGACTGGTGTACTGGCTCGTGGTGTAGCTGAAGATAACATTGCTAAAGCAATGACCTTCATTGAGCGTATGCCAGCGTCCTACCAGGTGATCTCTATGCGTAGCATCATTGCACGTAATCCTAAACTCGGCGGTAACACTGAAGTAAGCAACTGGTGTACTCGCCACGCTGACGAACTTTTCTAAGGAACTACAATGTCACCACTTGAGAAGATCCTTGACAAAGCCTTTACTACTCTGGCTTTGGATGAGAAGTATGTGTTCTGGGCTTCAATGATCCTCAGATTAAAACATAAGGAAGTGCCCGCTGGGCACCCTTGTGATTCTGCTTACACGGATTCTTTAACCGTGTATTACAACCAGAAATTCATGGAGATGCTCAAACCTGCTGAACACCCTTTTGTGGTGGCTCACGAAGTTGGGCATATTGTGCATGAACACTGCACGACTTTCCCTGTAGATCTGGATGAAGATCTGTGGAACCAGGCTGGTGACTATGTAATCAACCTGGAACTGAAAAAGTCTGGAATGCCAATGCCTACAACTATTCAGGTATTGGTAGACCCCCGCTTTGATGGCATGACCACCATGCAGGTATACCGCATTCTTCAACAGGAAGAGGCTAAGAAACCAGGCACTCACAAGGGTAAGAACCCTATGCCTGACTTCAATAAACAGCCTCTGACTCAAGAAGAACAGGACAGCCAGAAACAGCAAATTGATAGCATCTTACTAGGTGCTAACATGGCAGCTGAAATGGCTGAGGCAAACCAGACTAGTAAACAGTTTGGACGTGGTACTAAAGATATGGCTCGCCGTATTGAGGATCTCTTGAATCCCCCAATCCCATGGCAGCACTATCTGAAGATCTTCTGTGAGAAGGTCACACGTAAGCCTGGTCGTACATGGTCACGTCTTCGTCGTCGTATGCTGGTTCACGATATCACTGCTCCAGAACGTCGTGGTAAGTCCCTGGGACGTATTTCATGGGCTATTGACGTATCTGGTTCCATTGGCAAGAAAGAGTTCACCATCTTCTTAGGTGGTGTCTATCAGGTACTGAAACTGTTTAAACCAGATGAGATAAAGCTGTATCAGTTTGATACTGATATCAAGGATATCTCTCGGATCTGTACAGTGCGTGATCTGCTCAATGTTAAATTCAGTGGTGGTGGCGGTACTTGTATCGACAGTACCATCGAAGACTTCGCCCGTGATAAAGCATCACTGGGAATGTTCATCCTGACTGATGGTTACCTCAGTCAGCACAATCTGGTAGATCCTAAACGTCCTGTAATCTGGTTCGTTTATGATAACCCTAACTTTGTACCAAAATTTGGCAAAGTAGTTCACTTTACAATGGAAGGGCTTGTATAGAAGCCCCCTTAACCAGGAGCATTTATGCAGCTATCCCAAGGCCAACAGAAAGCCTGTGAGTTCATCACGGACTTTCTGCTTAATAAACATCAACCTCATGACATTTATGTCCCCCGATTTGAGGGGGATGTGGATCCAATGGTATTCAACAGTAATCAGGTAATGGTCTTATCTGGTGCTGCTGGTACAGGGAAAACCACCGTCATTAAGTATGTACTTGAACATTTGGAAAAAGTACAGAAGACGATGGAAGCGTTGGGGATTAAAGTACAACGTAACCCCCGCGTCGAATTCACAGCTACCACCAATAAGGCTGCTGAAGCCTTCGAACATGCTATGGGTTGCTCTGCCAAGACAATTCACAGCTTGCTTCGACTGGGTATGGAGGAAGATCCAGTAACTTATAAGGATGTACTGGTATCCCATAAACCTATGGAATTACTCTTTGGCACCTATGTCTTCGTAGATGAAGCCAGCTACATCGATATGATCTTGTTAGAGCATATCTATATGAAGCTGGGTAATGGAACCAAAGTAATCTTCATGGGTGATAAAGCCCAATGTAAGACTGCTGAAGGTGACTTGCCTGTATTCGAAGAAGGACGCTTCCCCATGGTCGAGTTAACCCAGATCATGCGACAAGCTGATGATAACCCCGTACAGGCGTTATCTAAGCGTCTGCGTCAATGGGTGCTTGAAGGTGGCCCTACTCCTCCATGTAATGTGGATGGTAAGAACATCATCTGGGTAGAACGTAGTAAGTTCGAAGCAGGTATGATCAGGGATATGTCCCGTGATGAATGGGAATACTCCACCAGCAAGTTCCTGGCCTTTACCAATAAGCGAGTAAACGAAGTTAACCATAAGATTTATTCTCAGGTTACTGGTTCTCAAACGCTCAGGGAAGGTGACTATGCGATCTGTAACAGCTATGTAGGTGGCATCAAAAATGTCCTGCCTGCTATTGGTACAGACCGTCTCGTTTACCTTACTGGTTTAGAACCAGATAAAGACCTGGGTGAAGCAGGTCACTGGGTTTATACCGATCGTAACCGTAAAGGCTCCAAAGACTTTAAATCAGGAGAAGTAGTCCGAGCTTATTTCATGCCCAATGACAAAAAGGCTAAAGATAAGTTGTTGCGACGTTTCTCCAAGAAACTTCAGGAAATGGTTTTTGCAGAAAACCCTGAAGAGTTCACCAAGATCAAAAATGCTTTGGATAAGGTTAAGAATACCTGGATCGATCTTCGTCCAGTGTTCGGATGCACTATCCATAAAGCACAAGGTTCTACCTTCCGTCGTGTCTATGTGGACTTGGGTGACCTCAATCGTTGCCGGGATATCGATCAGTTAAGGCGACTGCTCTACGTAGCTATTTCTCGTGCTCGTTTGCAGGTAGTACTTACCGGAGACATTCCATGATAATTAAGACCACTGAAATGGATCTTCTTTGTCGGTGCTTCAAACAGGTTATGTTTGATAAAGCTAAAATAGACTTTAAAGTTTGGGTGTTTGAGGAAATAGTACCTAAACACTCAGCTTTAACAGGTTCTAAGTATTTCACCAGAAACGGGGATCATCACCCAGCTTACGTACTAGATGATGCCCCTGTAATTCAACTACACCCTTCATTATGTGAAGCCTTTGACGAACGTTATGACCAGTTACGTCAAATGGAAGAACTTGAGGGTAATTACTACGAATACCTTCTGAGAGATCTTGTAGCTGATAGTGGCAGTCTATCTGACTTTTATGTCCTTCTGCCTGAAGCTATGCATGAAACTCTCAGATCAATAGGATTAAAAGCTGCTGATGTACCCACTTCGGTATCTTCAGAGCAAGTCGTAGAATTCCGTGAAAAACATGCAAAAGCAATCTCAATGTTTAAACGTCGTAAAACGATGGAAAGCATTGGGATTAATAAAGGATTAATCATATGAAACCAGTAGTTAAAGATGTTATGCATGACCTCCGTAAGCTGCTTCCAGTAGCCGAACAGGCGTTGAGTACTCAAACCATGAAACTGGATGAGCGTGTTACAGCTATCAGTCAATGGCGTGAACTCACTTCACCAGCAATGATCTCAGCCTTGCTGGATCGTATTGACCAGCTGGAAAAGCTCTGGATAGAGCCTACCAAAGACATGGTGAATGCTGGTCTAGGTGAAATTCAACGAATCGCTGAAGAGTGGGATGAAACCTGGGACTTTGATTTAACTGAAATCAGTGATGATCAAGCATCTGATATGGCTGTATTCACTCTACAAGCTATGGCAAGCAAGCTGCCTAAAGAGCCTGACTAATGGCCCCATCAATTAGGAGGCCATGGACTAAAGAAGAAAAAAGCTTCCTGATTGATAACTACCTACGTGGTATGCCCATTAAAAGACTTGCTGTCTATTTAGGGAGATCTGTTAACTCAATAGACTCTGCAATCAGGATGCTTGGACTTTCTGAATTGCGTAAAGAGATCAGAGATGAAACAAGAATTAAAATCCTGGATTATCTCTTTGATCACACGCTGGAACAGGCCGAAGCTCACTTTAATATCTCCCATCGTCTTGCCAGACGAATAGCTGATAGCTATCCGGGAGGACTCAAAAACCTACGTTTTGAAAGGAAAAGAAATGCCGCTCTCGAAGCAACAAGTCGTCTTCCTCAAGATGGCTAAGTCTGGTACTGCCCCTCGTTCTAATAAAAACCGTACAGGGACTGCTTTAGCTAAAGCTGGCCTTATCAAGTTTAATCAGATGTATGGCTGGCACCTTACTCCAAAAGGTATTGAAGCCTTAAATCAAGCTGCCTAACAAATAAGCCAGATTTATTCTGGCTTTTTCTTATTAAAAGTCTTAGTAAATCTTACTTGAGGATATTCAAATGCAAGTTGCGGATATGCAAAACAAATCGACCTCTGCCTCTCTGGGTGCTGGGGAAACTCTCGCTGTATCCATGGTAGAGGATGCTGCATTTCTGATGATGCTGTCATCTAACCTGTATTCAAACCAGCTTCTGGCAGCTATTCGTGAGCCTCTGTGCAACGCATGGGATGCTAATATCGAAGCTGGTACTACCGATCAACCGCTGAAGATCTCCATCACCACTGATGGTGAATTGATCATTCAGGATAATGGTCTGGGTATTCCCCCAGATAAGATCGACAAAGTTTATGGCACCTATGGTGCTTCCACCAAGCGTAACGATAGTAAGACTACTGGTGGCTTTGGTTTAGGCAGTAAAGCTCCATGGGCACTTGTAGATGCCTTCCGTGTAACCTCTGAATACAACGGAACCAAGACAGTCTATAACATGGCTCGTTCAGTAGTAGAGAACCAAGGCAAACCAGGTATTACACCGATGGTTAGCGTTCCTACTACTCGCTCTGGTTTAACTGTTAGCTTCCGTCTGACTCTGGAACAAGCACAGACTGCTCGCACCTATCTGAAGTATCTGGTTATGCATGGTGAAATGAATGCAGAACTCAGCTGGATGGGGGGCGAATTTGAACCTATGGATAAACTGGGTATGTCCCAGGAACCTGGTTCATGGAATACAGATGATGAAATTTGGTACAACAAGTACATGGGTAACCACAGAATCTTTGTGCGTTACGGTGCTGTCATCTATCCAATGCTGTTTACAGAAGCCACCAGCAAAGCTACTGGAATGCTCTCAGAGTTTATGGAAATCGTTGGTATTCAACGTCTGCTGGTTCAAGCAGCTCCTGATACTCTGGCGTTAACCCCAGCTCGTGAAGCCCTGTCCAGCCAGAAACTGACTGAAGATGGCTTGACTGATCTCTGTGTACAGCTAGTTGCAACTATGGAGAAGGATATCATTGCTAAGATCCCATCTTCTATTGCTGCTACTTGCAAACGTATGCGTGAAGGTAAATTCTTGGTTAATCAACCTAATATTGGCAGTACTGCCAATATCCTGGAAGAGATCCAGCCTACTGTAGTCAAACGTTACTTGGGCAGTAACCTTGGATCTTCTATTCGTATGAAATACTGGAAAGAACTCGAAGAAGCAGAACATGTTGGCTTCAAAAAGTTATACCAGTTTACTAAACCAAATTGGGTACATGCTAATCAGGCTTTGTGGGACTTACGTAAGGCTACTACGTTTGGCAGAGCCAGAACCCGTGAAGCTATTTATGCATTCCTTCGCAAACATACCATCAAACGTATTATGCGTGGTATTGCTGGTGCCGATTTTATCTCGGTTAAGAGCTTACGTTTCAGTACCCAGGAAAACGCTTGGTGGGGTCGTAATGTCTATAGCGATGGCTTTATGTGTCGTATCCCATTCTCTGGAACTCAGATCGTAACTTACCTTGAAAACCAGGTAGTATTTCTCACTTCCCGCTTGAAGGGTATTGCTGCCAGCAAATCAGCATATAAGGATTATGTTCAGGGAACCTCCAATGCCGCTTGGGCACTGAAAGTAGATCCAAGAGCTAAAACTCCTGATATTGCTGTTGTCACTGCAAAGCTGGAAAAGCTTGGATTTACTGTAGTGGATTTAACCCCAGGGGTAGAATGGGATCCGGCCTACCAAGAAATCCTCGAAGCAAAGGAAAAACGTGAGAGAAAAGCGAAGATTAAAGCTGAAAAACCTGGCAATAATCTGGGGACTGTCTCTGCATACTTAAAGAACGGTGACTGGCCTTACAAAGGTGAAATTACTGGATGTAAAAAACCAAGTCAGGTAAACCAGAACCCTAAGTATTTCATCTCTATTGATGAAATCTTTGGGGGTATGCTGGGAAGCTTTGTTCATCTGAAGGATGCTACACCAGAGGACTTGTTCGATGGGGTAGTTGTTCGTAATGGAATTGAACGTCGTATGGCTGAAAATCGTGGTGCTATCGATGTAGATGCCTACTTTATACCGCGTGTTAAACAAGTGGTATTAAGCAAAGCATTTGCAAAGTATGTCACCAAAGAACGCCAGAAAGCCTTGGCTACTCAGCATCGTATCTCATCTCAGGATATCAAGCTGTGTACTAAACTAGGCATTAAATTACCTGGTTTAGAAAAGCTACGTTATGACCCTTACTTTGAGCGTATTCTCAGCCTTACTCCATCTACAGTGGCTGTTTATGCTTATACTCCAGAAGAGTATGAGAAGCTCAACGCAGATGAGGACTGGGATCCTATCCAAACCATCATGCGGGGTAGGCTGGAAGAGTTACCCTTTATCAAGAAATTGAAAGTGCTGCGTAAAGACCCTATGTTACGTGCCCTTGGGCATGGTGACGGAAGTGTCCTTCAGTGGCTCATTCAATACCCAGAGCGGGCTTCTGCTCTGAAAACCATCGTTTTAAGTGCACTCAAAAACGGAACTAAACCATGAAAAAATTAGTGACCATCGTAGGAATCTCTGTTGATGCTCAGAATGCTGTCCTCTATTTAGAGGATGGCAGTACTGTGACCATTGCACAGGGCGATCCTCGTTTGCCGATCATCGTCGAAACAGCCAAAAAGTACATCCCTGTGGATGGCTCTGCGGTTGTAGACATTGCAGAACCTGTAAAGGTACGCAATGAATTTAAAGAAACTGAAGAAGGTACTGGAGGACTTATCAAGTTCTTCCGTGTTGCCAAAAGTTTCATCAAAAAGTTCATCGACACTGAATCTCCTGAAAAGGTGGATGAAGCTGTTGCTCATATCTCACCACTGGAACTGGGCATCAAACCAGGCCAGACCATTCTGGATGCTGATGAAGCAGATGACACCACTTATGCTCTGGAAGCTCAACCTGCGGCTGTAGAAGCAGTTGAAGCCCCCGTAGCTGAGGTAACCAAACCAGCAGAACTCACCAATGATCAGAAAATCGAACTGGCTACAGCCCGTATGCGTGAGCTTGCAGGCAAAGGCAGTACTGTTGATGATCCTGAGTTCCACAAACCAATCACGGATGAAGATCCTGATACCATTGTGGCAGTCAACACCAAGACAGGTAGTGTGATTCCTCATGCTCACAAGCTGTCATCTCAGATGAAAGCGGCAAGTAAGCTGAAGGATTTCCGTGGCTTCGTAAACTTCCTGAACCGTCTGGAACCTGTCCTGAAAGATCGTGGGCACTCTGCTGAAGACCTGATGAAGTTCATCGAATTCGGTGACCTTCCTATTGCAGATGATGGCTGTATCGTTATCTACAAACGTCTGAAGCAAAGTGGGAACACTTTCGTCGATGTACACTCTGGACGTATCAAACAGAATGTGGGTTCCTATGTCTTCATGAAACCAGGTCTGGTAGATCCTAACCGTCGTCAGGATTGCTCCAATGGCCTACACGTAGCTTCCCTGGGTTATCTCAGCAGCTTCTCTGGCAACGTCACTGTGATGGCTAAAGTACGTCCTGAAGACGTATTTGCTGTACCAGAATACAGCCACACTAAAATGCGTGTGTGTGGTTACCACATCCTTGCTGTGCTGCCTGAATCGCTGCGTACCCACGTCAACAGTGGTGGCTCTATCTCTTCTATTCCAGAAGGTAAAGAGCTGCTGAACAAGGTTCTTCGTGGTGCTCATGTGGGCATCACTGAACTGGTTGAAGTGGGTGGTCATAATGGCAGTAATGTTACCTACACCAAGGTTGAAAATACTGAAGCAGCGAAAGCTGAAGAAGTAAAAGTAGATCTGGTTAAGGAAACGCTGGAACAGTCTGATCTGTCAGAAGCAGCTCCTGTTGAAAAGGCAGCACCAGTGCTGGCTGCTGATCTGAAGGAGCCTGCTCCAGTTGTTGCCACTGAGATCAAGAAGACTAAAATTGACCTCCTTTGGGAGCAATTTGAAGCTGCTTATCTGGCTGAAGATCTGCCTACTGCTCAGAAGTTTGCAGAGGAATTACTCTCTGCCAAACAGAAAGCTAAGAAAGGCTGGGCTAAACTGGGCATCTCTGATGGAGATGCAGAGCTAATCCTGTCCATTCGTGAAGCCAGTGATATCAAAGTCACTACTCCTGAAACAAAGGCTGAATCTCCAGCTAAACCAGAAGGTAAGGCTATGTCAGTCAAAGAGCAGGCACAAGAGTTATACCGTGTCTTCAAAGAGACTAAAGCCAAAGGTAACCGTGCTGACACCAAAGATGCAGCAGGGGAACTTCAGTTCTTCATGTCCTCTCGTAAGAAAGGGCCGAAAGCCTTCGGACTTGATCCGAAAGTCAGTGATGAACTGAAAACCTGGCTTAAGTAGTACCGAGGGGCTTCGGCCCCTCTTCTTTCGTATGCCACTAGAGAGGTAGGCTATGCGTCATATAATGTTCGCTCATAAACCTGAATTTGAGACAGCAATACTCATCAAAGAGTCTGCTTTCTATCAGGATCAGATTGAGCGCCACTATGTTAATCCTTTAGTCGAAGCTGGTTATGCCAAAGAGAACATTCTGGCATTTTCGCTGGAGTATGAATCCAATGGCAAAGCACCAGCTAAGTTCTGTAAGGACTATCTGGCTAAAATTCTCCCCCAGCTTAAGAAGATGGGTGTTAAGTACATTTATTGTGCTGACTCCACTTACTTTAAATGTCTGGTTAAGAATGCCAAGATCGATGCAATGATCGGTTATGGCACTCCTTGTTCAATACCAGGGTATGAGGATATTGAGATACTGGTAGGTATTAACTATCAGGCTCTACTCTATAACCCAAACCAGGCAGATAAGTTGGAAATGTCTGTGCAAGCCTTAGCAGGTAAGGTAACCAATAGCTACAAAGCTTTGGGTGCTGATATCCTGAAATGGGCCTTGTATCCCCAGACTGAAAAGGAAATTGACGAAGCATTTGCCAAGTTAATGTCCTACCCTAAGCTAACCTGTGATATCGAAACTTTTAGTCTTGATATCTTTACTGCTGGTATTGGTACTATTGCTTTCAGCCCTGATAACACAGGCGGTATAGCACTTACCTGTGATCTTGCAGTAAGTGAAGGGGAAAACTACCGTTGGTTTAACGAAGGCTTTCGTATTAAGCTGCGTAAGTTCTTTGAGGAATATAAGGGTAACCTGAAATTCCACAGGGCTAACTTTGATACCAAAGTCCTGATCTATAACCTCTGGATGAAAGATCCTCTGGATAATGAAGGTTTACTGCATGGCCTGGATTGTCTCTATCGAGATTGTGATGATACTCGCATCATTGCTTATCTCGCTTTGAACAATACTGCAAAGAATGAACTGAGCTTGAAACAGCTTGCTCATGAATTTGCGGGTAACTGGGCTATGTCTGATATTACCAATATCCTGGTGATCCCCCTGCCTGAACTGCTTCGCTATAACATCATTGATACCATGTCTACCTGGTATGTCTATAACAAGTATTACTCTGTTATGGTTCGTGATATGCAGCTTGAGCTGTATAAGTACCTGATGATGCCAAGCCAGAAGACAATCACTCAGATTGAGCTTACTGGTATGCCTATGATCCCTGCTATGGTGAATAAGGCAGAGAAGCAATTACAGGAACTGCATGATCGAAGCCTTGAAACTTTGTATGCCCATCCTTTGGTTCAGAAAGCAGAAGTGCTTATACAAACCAGAGCAATGGAAGCTAAGAATGCCAGCTTAAAGACTAAACAGTACCCTCTCAGTGCTTTCAATCATCTTAAGTTCAATCCCAATAGTGGCAATCATCTAATCACTTTACTCTATGAAGTGATGAAACTTCCTGTACTGGACAGAACCAAAACCAAGCAACCATCTACGGCTGGTGCAACACTTAAGAAGCTGGAAAACCATGCTACTGAAAGTGGAAAAGTAGTACTCAAAACTCTTCGTGAGTTTGGGGATGGTGAGAAGATCCTCACCAGTTTCAT